>Ga0126342_10017010_pt1 | contig 12618 bp, 10 predicted proteins | sample Cyp1metagenome_FD_92528 | JGI IMG/M metagenome (GOLD analysis project Ga0126342, IMG submission 92528) | Coral microbial communities from Lord Howe Island, Old Settlement Bay, Australia - Cyphastrea 1 metagenome | ecosystem: Host-associated > Invertebrates > Cnidaria > Coral ...
AATAATTACTAATAATATCTAATAATAATAATAATAACTAATAATAATAGTAATAATAATAATAATTAATAATAATAATTAATAATAATAATAATAGTATCTAATAATAATATTAGTAATAATAATAGTAATAATAGTAATAATAGCAATAATAATAATATTGATGATAATAATAATAATATATCCCATGGGAATCCCATATTATTGTTGGTTGCCATGAAAATTCCATCAAACTTCACCTAAGATCCCCTCCAACACCGCACCAGCGTCTGCAGCGGCCGCACGAAGCGCACCACCCGCAGCACGCGGAAGATCCGCGTCAGCCGCGTCAGGCGCAGCACGCGGAGGATGCGCAGGTTGCTGCCGGCTGAGGAGGCGATGCCTTGGCCCAGAAAATGCCAAGGTTTTTGGGAGATCTATGGGAAATCTATGAGAAATCTATGGGAAGTCTATAGTTTTTTGGAAAATCTATGGAAAATCTATGGAAAACCAATGGGAAATCTAAAATCTGTAGAAAAAAAATGTGGGAAATCTATGGAAAATCGATGGATCCAGGGAACATCTATGGTTAAGAATGAGTAAAATAACGCTAAATCATGGGTTAATCAGGGCTGATCATGGTTAATAATGGTTCATAATGGCAAAGGTCAGGATCACCCGATTCTCTGGGGAAAAGTCATTCAGGATGTTTCAGCTGACGGATGGCTGAAGCCACAGCTGGCAATAGATAGCTGGCATCAATAAATGCCGGAAATCTTGAACTAATCATGAACTGGGGTACCCAACTTCTGAAGTGTGCTATTTGCTTTGAGTGAATCTTCTGATAATACACCAACTCCTGAAATATGATGTTGATATCATTGATACGGTGCTGTACGGACTTCAATGATGATGATTCATGGATTCAATGATAGTAATGGCCACCAGTACTGTCAAGCTGAAATATAAGTTCGATATCAGTTGTGGAATAATTTACCGAACCTTGATATGTCTAGACTTACTTTTATAATATCATATATATAATTATATATATTACTTGGATCTGAATCATGGATGTGTCAAGCCTTTATCTGACCAATACTTCAACGTGAGTGGCATTGCGGATCCTGATTCTTTGTGGTAAATCAATCAACAAGGGCCATGCATGATGCAACAAACATATTGTTTTGGCCGTTGTCTCACTATCCCAATCTGAAATCTGGTGCCATTTTGGAATAGTCCCAAGCCTGACGTCAGTGAAGTAGATATGATTCACATAGATGGCTAGTTGGGTTGGACGGTGAAAAATCATGTATGATCTGTATATCAACAAAGGATTGTTGATCAACTCTTTTTGTCACCTCAAAAAGATCAAAATGGAATATATACATATAATCCACCAATTTCTGGCTAATTGACAGGGAACTTTTTTTCTGGAAAAAGCGTGCGGGAAATCCTATCGAGATGAGCTGAAGTTCTTGGGCAAAATATGCCAGGTAGGTCAAAACTGGCCAATCCAAAAACTGGTCGGTTTGATTTGAAACGACAAGAAAATGAATTGTCAATGCGTGGAAACCCATCTTCTGTGCGGAGCTGTTGACCCCTATCAATGGGAAGAGACTGAGTCGAAGGCCTACTGTTCTTGAGCCATGGCCAAAGTTAAGTTGGCTTTGCACGGCCTAAAATGGACTATTTTCATATCCCAGAATGGGTCGAAGAGAAAATGGAATAGCTTTGTCCAATCAATCTATTTAGTTCAATCCCTGCATATTTAATAACCCACCATGAGGTCCCACATTATCTGATTGTCTCCCACTTTATAACCCAAATGAAATATCACGTTATCTCCAAATAGCCACCATGATGGGGATATGTTACCCCAATTGTGTCACGTACCAAATTACATCTATATATATATAATATATCTATATATCCATTCTACTGCGGTCTATCGATCCGTTTTATATCCCCCATTACATCCCAAATTCTATCCCTGTAAAGCTGATACCCTCCAGTAAACTAGCAAGGCTATGGAATGCGAAAAGGAACATGGCCCATAAGAATGGATGATTTAGCCGATTAAGCTCTCAAAATGGTGGATGTTCAATAGCGAACTGTTAAATGACCAGAGGGTATCCCCACTAATCATGAATAATCACAATCACTTATTAATCAACATTATATAATCACTATAAATCATATAGATATTCCCATTATTAACCATTCTGAACCAATATTCACCCATTTTAACCACTATTACTCACCATTACTCACTATTAATCACCAGGGGGTAAACCCTGGAGTTCCAACCAGCAGCCTGATTTGACAGGTCCCACAGGTCTCAGCAGGTCCCAGGCGCCAGATTGTCCTTCCTCCTGAGAAGTGAGCCTCTTGTCCACCAGCACAGTGACCAACTCATACCTCTGCGCTCGACGAAGAAAGCATGGTATGGCTATCTAATGCTATCTAACTGAGCTGCTTCAGAATGGTTTCTCAGAAAGGTAATGCTATGAACATAGCTTGAGAATGGTGAATGGGAGATCTGATGATCAGACTGATTGGTAAATATCCAAGAATGGGCAGCTCTGGGATGGCATCATGCCCAGGAATAGCTCGCGGAATTCCAAGCGCCATGTTTACAAAAGCTACCGGGGGCTACATTCATATCCCTGAAGCCTGGAATTGGCACACGGCTTTTTGAGGGTTAAGTCGTGACTTTGCTTCTGTTTTCAGTGTTGGAACACGACTTGCTTCACAGGATATGACTGTCGCAGGATATGAGGACAGATGGTATTACTAACCAAATAACCAGATGGTTTACCAGATGGTTTACCAGACTTCCAGTTATGGAATCAACCTGCGAATTAACCTACAAAGTTTGAATTGACAAAAGCACCACTACAAAAGCACTTCAACGCTCAGTAAACAGGCTTAACGGCTTAACACATGCCACATTTTGGAGATCATTCGTACCCCAACGCCCAACGCCCGAAATGGAACGCATCCTTTCATCGAGCCGCAAGTGGCAGTATGATGCAGTATGTCATCTCTCTAAATTTTTGGGTACCCTCTGGTAATTTAACATAACTATTGAAAATCACCATTTATAATGGGAAAATCCACTATAAATGGGTCATTTTCAATAGCTATGTTTGACATAACCAGAGGGTATCCGTCATTTTTTCAAAGCCGTCCTTAGCATCCATCTCCAAATCTGAACATCGCACACCCTCAAAAAGTTGGTATAGTATCATCATACATTACTGGTTGGTGGTTGACCTACCCCTCTGAAAAATATTAGTCAGTTGAGTTGGGATTAGTATTTCCAATATGTGCAAAACATAAAAGCCATGTTCCAAATCACCAACAAGATTAGTATAATCTTGTTAGTGATATTATTATATTAATAACCATTATAATATATTATAATTACCTATATCATGTTTACCCCCAAATTGGGATGCCTATTGACTCAACAGTGACCCAAAAATCTTCCAATCCCAACCATATCCCAACCATATCCCAGGCATCCAAGGCGCAGTGCCGAGATGACAATCATGGTATCGAACCAGTTCCAGGCCGTTTGCGCAGCACAGAAGTAGCCTCTCGGCCCCACGGCAGCGATGCGCAAGAAGAGTTCCACCGTGAAGAGGCTGCCTTTGGCCAGAAAGGATGCTGGGGATATGCATGGGAAAAACATCGATCTGTGGATATTGAATAATATTTATTGATATATATATATATATGTGTGTAATTATACATAATTGTATATATGATATTCATAGATGGGATTTAACCAGAATGGGATGTTATGGAGTTAACCTTTCATCATGATGTGCCACCAGGGTCCCGAATTCACCGGCTCTCAAGCCATGGTATTTGTCTGGAAAGCTACACATTCCAGGCTGTTTTTGTTCTATGGAAATAAGTAATTGATTGATATGTTTATCTTCCATGATATGTATCTAATGTTTTTGGATTACACATATTACTATATGATACTGTATGTACCAGTTTTTTTTGGAGTGTACCATGAAGGAAATCTTCTCATGGGTGCAGTTGGGGTATGGCAACAACTATAGTAACGGTTTTCCACCTTGGTTATAGGCCCGACTGCAGTCGGGGTATCATCCTGATATGGCCATACTCTCTACAAAAAGTCCCCGCGTAGGGTTGTTCCCTCAGAAAACCCCTCAACCGGGTTCAAATTCCAATGGTTTCGAAGGTCATGTTCCAGCTAGTCCCCCATGGACAAACCCGCGTATCATGCTGTACATTGTTGCAATATCCCCATTACATCCCACTATAAATGCCCAAACACTTCACGCATAGTTGGTTCTATAGACCCTTATACCCCAATATTGGATCCCAATGTTATATCTCCATTTATATATTGTTTTATGCAATATCCCATTGTAAACCTGCTTAATTCCCAGTGTGTCCCCATAAGATCTTTGTTATCGTCACGGCTATGAAACGCCAATTCCCGTGGCAGAGTTCGCTGCCATGAAACTGCCATAAAGCCCACTGACCCTCTGGTTATTTACTGGGATTTAATGGGATATATAGTGGTTTAATGGGATTTTATAGTGATTCAATGGGATATTAATGGGATATACCTTCTGGTTATGACTAACATAGCCATGGTATAGATGGCCCATAGAAATAGAAGGTTTACCGTTCTTAATAGCCATGGTGATTTTCTATGGCGAACTGTCAGTCATAACCAGATGGTATCTACCGTTTCTACATGTTTTTACATGTTTTTACAATGCTTACATCACGGATACGTCTTGTTTCATCGAAATGATCATCCATTTTCTGGGGATCTTAAACGGGAAATACCATGTGATACACTTCCCTACAACGGGATATGTCAATTCAGAAAATCATCAAAGAGGGATATCCAACAAACAACTATACAGTAGTATACAGTAGTTTTATTATGGTATAAAGCCAGGATATTAGTTCTACTACCCATTAGAGAAACCTAGGGATATACAGCATTTCGTCCAGGCGCTGTAGGCCAACTGAATCGCGAAGACCGCCGTCTTATCCTGAGGTTTTTGAAGATGGGAGGGGTGTAACATCAAACCGACTCAAAGTGGGGAAGTCAGTGAGGATTTATTTCTGGATATGGTGATTTACTGGTTGGTGGTTGACCTACCCCTCTGAAAAATGATGGAGTGAAAGTCAAATTGGATCATCATCCCCAATCTGGTTGGGAAAAATAAAAGCCATGTTTCAAAGCACCAATCAGTTTAACAATCAAAGAATGAGGATCTACCATCTCCCCAACGAATGCAAAGACCTTGAGAACAGCGAAAGAAGTCTTCCAACCACGCGGGTCTAACTGTTAGTCAAAGGGGGGTAAGCCGACCATACAAATATTTCACGTTAGAAGAAAAAGTAGGAATCTGATGGGAATTGGAGCAGCTAAAACGAGGATCCAACCAAAAGTGCCCGCAAAAGCCTTTATTTGATATGTATTTATATATATATATATACATATATAATATAATATATATATATATATATATATTAAAAACGTATGACCAGTAACTCAGTAGAACAAACATGTTGGTGTATGTGTGTGCATTTCCTCTGATGCTTTCCCCACAGCCAATCTCCAGTGTCTCATATTTCATGATCCCATCAGGTCCGTCTCACCCAGTGAGATGTTTCAGCTCCCATGGGAGCTATGATCAGCCCTGTTTTCAGCTCCGAAAATCTGTGTTCGCCAGATCCCCATTTTGTAACCACCAAAAAGAGAGAGCAAAATCTACGGTACTCTTTTGGAACAGGATTCTACTTTTTTTTTCGTATGAAAATGAAGTCTTCCATGGTCTTCCTAAAATCCAGTCATTTATCACCGTTTTGCAGGTTAGAGTTGCTATTTCGATCCACTTTTTGAGATATACCCACAATGTCTGGACAGTATATCATTTACGGTTGGTTGTATAATAGAATATATCCCTATCATATATAATTATATATATATAATATACATATAATTCCAATTATATATTTGGCTACATACCTCCCATTGTATCCCATCCCGCTATGGTTCTTCACATTCCAAAGGGAGTATACCCCTCACGGCCATGCCAATCATAGTTGGTTATATATTCCTTTATTATTGGTCGATCTTCCCACATTAATATCACTAATCCATATGGAATCCATATATATCCATATATTACATCTCCACTTTCAAGATACCCTCCAGTAAACGTTTATACTTTGCTATAGAAGCCATGGCCTATTTAACGGTCTACCTATGAAATTCACGGTGTTCCAGGCGTCGTAGCCCGCAGCGTCCATGCTTTCCAGCTGGATCGTCACCTGGAAAGACGCTGGATCAACCACCAGAAAACATGGATTTGAGATGGATTTATATAGATGGTGGTGAGTTTGGAAGTGGATTTAATTCACCCGAACATGACTGGGATATAGCAAGGATTAGCAAGGGATATGCCGCAGTAGTACCGCAGTTACGATCACCACAAATGGATACATATGGCTGATTCTGGCAACATCTAAGTATGAAGCATTATGGAACCAATTGAACACTTCCATCTTTCCAATTTCTGGAAGAAAAGGTGTGCACATGTTGATGGTTCAATGTGCTAATTGTTTCTTGAGTCGTACTACACGTTATTTTCACTAACAACAATCCAGCATAAATGAGACTGCAACAGAAAATGTATATATGCACGAGTGCAGGTTTCAAGTCAAATAAACACAAAATGGACTAGGCTGATTTATCGGCTGGACAATTTGAGAGAATGTACCATCATGCCCTGTGGATCGAAAGCACTTTTATTAGCCACGGAAAAAAAAGGTACACTTCGAGCGTCTTTGCTGGCTTTGCTGAGTGTATACTACCGTAGGTTACTATCTTTGTTGAAGCCGTGCCATGAAGATTTAAGGTCTCCCCATTGATGGATGGTGTTGAAGAATCACAGGCTTCCTAGTCCTGCATAGGGCGGATGAGCCCCACATCCCAAAAAACGACCAGAAATGGGGTCCCCATGGGGACATAATGGTGGTGAACTCAGACCAGTTATCCGTAAGGGCGAAATCATGCTGGAAACTCAGGTGATCTAAAAAGATTAAGCGCTAGACACTTTGAAATGGAAGTCCAAGCATGGTAAAAGCACCCTCAAAATCCCATCATTTTAAACGTTCCCTTGAAGCAGCACGGCATGATCTTCGGAAAGCCTTCTCGGCACGTTGGCTGGAAGGACCAAGCGGGGTTAGAACCCGACAAACTTGCAATAGGATCCGATTGGCTGGGAGTTGGTTGGATATCAGAACAGAACCATCTTCCAAGGGGCTGCTGGTTAGGCTGGTTGAAGCCACACAGACCCATGGACGCCTAGACGTGCCGTGGTTTAGGAGCTATGGCAGTTACGGGTGATGTGTGCGTTGAGCCACCTCAGCAACAGAGGCCCCTGGATTTGCGTGGCAGATTTGAGCCAACAACTGCCCATCTGGCAAAACGAGCTGGAGATTTGGGAGGTGCATCTTCAATTCACGGGCAATCCTTTTGTGTGTCTCCCAGGCCGAATCAACGGCCTGTGCAGTCAATCGGAGGCGTTCTTCCCCAGACAAAGTGGAGCAGATCAGCGTGACTGCATCATCCTTCCGCACAAATTCTAGTTGCAAAGCTAAAGCTCCGCCACATGTCATATCTCTTATGTAGCTAATTCCCGGCTCTGGCGTGGGAATGTCGCATTGTCCATCTTCGTTGTCTCCGATGGCAACAGCACAGCCATCACTCCGAAGGAGCACTGTATGATAGAGGCCTGCAGAAATCTGGGTGTATACTATTCCCTCATTCAACGGCGGGATGTCGCACTGACCGAGAAAATTGTCTCCGATGGCAACAGCACTGCCATCACTCAGGAGGAGCACTGTATGAAGACCGCCTGCAGAAACCTGGGCGTATGCCATTCCCTCATCCAAAGGTGGGATGTTGCATTGTCCATCACAATTCTCTCCGACGGCAACAGCACAGCCATCACTGCGGAGGAGCACTGTGTGTTCATAGCCCCCAGAAATCTGGGTGTATGCCATCCCCTCATCCAAAGCTGGGATTTGGCAGTATCTCATTGTGCTGTCCCCGGCGACAACAGCACAGCCATCACTACGGAGAAGCGCCGTATGACGAAGGCCTGCACAAATCTGGGTGTATGCCAATCCCTCATTCAAAGCTGGGATGTTGCATTGTCCCTCTTCATTGTCTCCGATGGCAACAACACAGCCATCACTCCGGAGAAGCACTGTATTACGATCACCTGCAGACACCTTCGTGTATGCCATACCCTGATCCAAAGCTGGGATGTTGCATTGTCCAAAGCCATTTTCTCCAATGGCAACCGCACTGCCATCACTACAGAGAAGCACTGTGTGACCACGGCCCGCAGCAACCTTGGTGTATGCCAGTCCATCATCCAAAGGGTGGATGTCGCATTGTCCATCTTCAATGTTTCCTTTGGCGATAGCACCGCCATCGCTCCGGAGGAGCACTGTATGACAAACGCCTGCAGAAACCATCGCCGGAATCAAGGTCAAGTTATGTCAAGTTGCTCTAATGCAGTGTGATGAGTTGATGATCAACATTCAGCTCTGCTTGTAACATCTGGGAACAAATGGATCATCAACTTTCTGAACATTAATGGAACATTAATCTGGGAACACATCAAATTTCTGAACCCTTCATGGAATGGTTTATTCCCATTCTCCGACCAAAACCCATGTCTCTTTGTGTTTAGCAGCTACAGGTTGCTTCGATCCACAACGGCGCGACACTGAAGCAGCTGAAGCAGCTGGCAAACTTTGGGACTGGTGATTCCCTAGAAACACGAATGGTTTTGTTAATGTTCAACCAACGGACAGTCGGACTATACCACTTTCGTTTAATGCAAACTATAAGAGGGGTCCAAGAAAAAGTAGAGGCCAGCACAGATCGCCATCCATTTTTTGTGCCAGTTTTTTTGCAATATCTCTTGGGTATCTAACCAGCAATGCAAAGACATGTAGAAAATCTCACCCTGGCTTTGGGACGGATTCTCAGACCCAACTTCTGATCCAGCACAGCGGCACAACCAAAGATGTAACATTTTACAACCTTAAGGCTGTACAAAATAGTTAGCCCAAGTTGCTACTTGATGTTCATACCTCAGTTATTATATTTATATATATAGGGCCTCATTCAAACTCATGGTTTCAACCCAGTCACGCATGGGATTATCATGAATTCGTTTACCAGTGCGTTTTTTCCCACTCCCAGTTGAAGTTAAAGTGAAATGATATCCACATCCAAAGTCGCGTGCCTTTCCATTACCGGAACCCTGAGAACTGTTGTAGCATTGTAGGCAGCACGGCACCTTTCCCAAACTACCACCTTGAATCTCTATCATGCTTCAAGCCCACCTTCTCCCTTTGCTCAAAACTAAACCAAATCAACCATAGACTCTAAAACATATATATATGTGTATATATATATATGCATATATATATGTGTGTGTATTATATGTATATTCCAACGAACAATTACGCATTCTTGGGTGCGTCAAATGAGGTATCCCCATGCATCCCCCACTAAAAAGGGTACAAGCCGCGCCGATGAAGACCGAATTCGTGATGATCACCAGAGCGAAGAAGGCTTCAAACTGCCAAGCCTCCACCTTTTTGGAGGCCATTTTGTTGGGAACTTGGGATGTGAATTGTTGGGGATAAATCCTATTCCAAAAAACAAAAAAGGTAAAACTCTACAGAAATCCCAGTTATCCGCTTATCCCATGTTTTGAAAAAGTTGGGGAATTTGTTTTGGATACCCTATGGTAATTTAGCATAGTGCTATGGAAACTTGGACCTTGGCTTCCATGGCTATGTTAAACTACCAGAGGGTATATAATCTTATGAAATCAAGACCACGGCGACAGACCCAAATTAAGAAGCTCCTTTCTCACCATCGTCGCTTTCCAAAGAACCAACCTGACATTTTTGGAGTTCTCTCTTGTCGCTTTTGTCGTTTTTTAATCTTTCCGCAGACCCACAGCCACTTCACTGCTCCTTGCGTCCAAAGAGCCAGTGCAATCAGGTAGCTGTGGCAGCAGCAAGAGAAGTGGTTTGTCAGGGAATTGCTCTTGCTCGGTGCCTGGAACGAACTTCTCCAAAAAGCTGCCCTAATTTATGGTTCTCTCAAGAAAATGAGGTATCAAAGTATGAGATTTTGGGGTTACCCATGTTCAAACAAAAAGAATGAACGAACACATGCAAATAGGTGGGCCACAGAAAAGCCAACTACCAGCTCCATGTTTTGGGAAAGAACCAGTGAAATGTCCACGAGAAGTAGTTTCCAAAAACCTAGTGTGGATTGGTCTACTCCTGGGCGGGGAAAGAGAGAGAGAGAGAGAGACCCAACCTGGAAACAAAATCCATTGCATCTGTGGTTCCCAAACCCTTCAGAAACTTGACCCGTACTGAAATCTGGGGGGACATCAAGCGACATCTATCTTTTCCTATCTTTTCACCGGGCGATATCAGCCCGGCTGTATGACCAACAGCAACGGTGCTAGGACCTGCTAGGAATCAACCCCCTCCGGCACCGGGAACCCGCTCCGGAATCTGCACCGAATTTATGTGGGCTGAAACCCCGAAGTTAACGCTGTTGGAAACTAGAACCCTCAGCATCAAGGTCCTAAGCCAGCAAAAAAACAATGTGATAGCTGCTTACACTGACCCTAAACCTATACTATTGTGATCTTCCATCTCTGGTCATGTATAATTTATATAATATGTATATCCTTCTGGTCACACAACCTGGAAAAGCCCAACCCTCTAGGCCCATCACAGCCTTGGAGAAGTGGTTCTCGTTCTCGCTCACTCTCTTCGCCTTGATTTTTTGCCGAACTTTGGAGGAATCACAGGGTTTCCGGTGTTTATGGGATTCATGGCGATTCATCTCCCATAGGATCCATGGTGCTGCTATATATGGTAACATGGATCCCTTCAATATACCCCCTTTTTGTTAGCATATATACCAGCACCATGGATCCGTCATGGGTATGGGGAGATAACCAACGAACAATCGTTGATTTGTGGGATTTATCTATGATTGATTCAGGCGAATCACATCTTGGGATCAGGGTATAGCATGGTATAGCGACCCCCAGAAAGATAGAAAAGCATAGAAAGGTGACTGATCATGATCTTAGTAAGATCTTACTTCTCAGGTTTTTTTGAATTGGGGGATGAATACCCTGGTAATTTGTTACATAGCTATTGAAAATGACCATAGAAATAGTTAGTTAAAAATGGTGATTTTCCATAGTTATGTAAACGTTTACCAGAGGATAACTCCAGTTATTAATGGGATAAGTAGACTTAATCCACAAAAATCACTGGGATTATAATACACTAACCCTGGGGTACATAACTATGGTAATGGTTGAAGGTTATGGCTATGGTTTGAAACAAAAGATGCTTCCGCGGTGGCTTTCAGGACTGCCAACAAACGAAAAATGGCTGGATGGTGGTTGATAACCCCAAGCCGAAAGGCCTTAATGTCCATCCCATAGTATACCATAATGTACCATTGGATATAGTGGTAATAGTGGTATATTTTGGCATACTATGGGATATTATAGGATAATATACCATAATTCCATCCATCACATCCTACATTAGCCAATTAAAATAGTTGGATTTTCCCAGTTTTAGCCATTTTAGCCCCCAATGACAACTTCAATTGTAATGCCCTACCCTAATATTGAACCCTGACTTAGTATTGGATGGCTCTTCATTTGGGGGACCATACGGACTCACGGACTGCATTTACCTTCTGGTAATCAAACGTGGCAATGGAAAATCACCATTTTAATAGATGAAGAATCTATAAATGAACCCTTTTCCATAGCTATGTCAGTTTACTTGGGAAAATGGATTCACCTCCAGAAAGGAAACAGATATCCCTGCCAGATTCTCCCGCGAATCGTAAATGATTGGCAACCTCTGCTTGAGGTTGTACCATTTTGATACTTGGTTGATTGAACCCAAAGAAAACCCAATCTTATCCTCATATTATAGCATGACTTCCCATACATATATAACATTCATCATAGGTGGTGTTTTCTGATTGTCCCTGATCTTCCCATGAAAAAAACCATACATTCTCCCTCAATTATACCATATCCCGAAATCCGGTGGATCAACATCCTGACATGGGCCCCAAGCGCCGCTGCCCCAAGGGCCCCTTGGGCCCCTTGGGCCCCTTGGGCCCCTTGGGATGGTCCAAGGCTCCAAGTTGTAGGACACCGAGCGCCGCGTGTGCACCGACTGCAGCTCGTTGCTGCTGGGACGACTCGTCGGGGCATCCGCCAGAGAACGCAAGGGGCTCACCTCCGGCAGGGCCTGGGGGACCTGGGGACCTGGTTTCCGCCAGATGGGGGTTAAATATGCCTGTGAATCTCTGGATTATTTTTTGGTCGACCCTAACTTACTAACATTATACCAGTAGTACCGCACAAGGCGGTGGCGGAAGTTTCAAAAATAGGAAACCTATAGGAGAGATTGGCTGTTGTGAATCAGGGATGGCAGAGCGAAGCCACTGATGGACCGAAAGGTGCT
>Ga0126342_10017011_pt1 | contig 12617 bp, 9 predicted proteins | sample Cyp1metagenome_FD_92528 | JGI IMG/M metagenome (GOLD analysis project Ga0126342, IMG submission 92528) | Coral microbial communities from Lord Howe Island, Old Settlement Bay, Australia - Cyphastrea 1 metagenome | ecosystem: Host-associated > Invertebrates > Cnidaria > Coral ...
CTGTGTGTAAAAGCGTCTGTGTGTAAAAGTCTCTGTGTGCAAACGCGTCTGTTTGTAAAAAGTTCTGTGTGTGAAAAACTATACGAAATTTACGATGCAAGCTATGGTCTTGTGTTTGTGATATATTGTCTTGATACTATTCTTCTCGTCTGCCTTTAATACATCTTTAATATATTGTCTTGTAATATGGTGTCTCCATACTAACAACAGAAGACTCTGCTCCTCTACGCTCTCGGGCCATCCGTCGTCTAGTTTGGAATCGGAGATCAGACTCCTGCCCAACACTTTTATGGAGAGATCAAGAGATCGTGACCAAATATTTGGCTAGGGGTCAACATTTCTTTTGGCCGATGATGCTTGCTGAGTCATGGTGATACTACCATGTTCAGGGGATTTTTGGTGCAACCACTGGCAGCCCTTAGCGGAGGAGATTCGTCGCTCTGGGAATATTCCAAGCCACCAAAAGGCCAATGTGTAATGTGTAAGTTCACCCCGGTACGTAGGGACAAAACATGTGATTGATCACCTGGCCAGCTTGGGCTGCAGCCACGACAGTTGGCCAGTTCCCCTAGGCCCTAGATGAAGTCCAGATTCAGGGCAACCCGTTGGAAGGTGATGATTCTATTGGGATTACTTGCTTGGCGTCTTGACATCTTGACCCAGAAAGGTCAAACGCCTAATTTGGAGCATCTGCGTGCAGCTTTTGGCAAAGACGATCTGCCCACAAAAGGGTTGTCACAGCTCTTCTGGCTTTGATGGCTTCAGAGTGTTTCATGTCATAGTTATATCCCATCCCTTGCATGATCCCCATTCCAATCACCTTCCTGGAGTGGCTCAGCACCAGGGTGTCCCTCCTGGGTTTCTCCTGGCTCTGCCATGTTGTCCACGCTGGTTCTGAGCTCCGTTGCCTCTGGGATTCCCAGGGCACATTTCCAGCCGAGCCGCGTGCTGGCAGATGCTACCCTCAACATGGGGCTCACCTCCGTTCGCTTCAAGCAGGATGTTACAGGGGCAGAATTTCATCCAATTTGACTGGGTGAATTCATGGGATACCAGAATTCAAAGGGACCATTTGCAGGAAACCACTTTTGCAAGGAGCGCAAGATCATTCTTTTTGGGTCAACCGCAAATCGGATAGACCCAACGCAATCGTGATCGCACAAAGCCACCAAATGGGTTTGTCTGAAAATAGGGTGTCCTCAAATTTGTTGGTGAGTCACCATTTTGCCTATGCCACATTTTTGCACAAAGCCAAATTTCATATTGTCGGTTATATATCCCATGACATCCGATCCTCATAAAAATATCTCCAAATTTCCAATTCTTGTCAGACCTTGGAGGATTTTTGGGGCAATCCCCCAAAATTGTTGGGAATCAAATCCAGCATCTTCGTGGGGCACGAAAAATCCGCCATTTTTTTGTGGTGGTAAATCTTCCACGGTGGAGGACATTGTGGACCTCTTCCGATCCGAGCGCTTCGCCTTCAGCACGGCCCTGGACATCGGCACGGGCCAGGGCTCCACGGCGGCGGCGCTGGCGGTGAATTTTGGAATCGTCCTGGCCACGGAGACCCATTGGGATCTGGACATGGGGGGGCTACTGGGATGGATCCAAGGCATCCAAGGCATCCCTTCCCCATCCTTCCCCCGTTCATAAACATCCCCCATGGTTGGCAAGGAAATGGGATGTTTCATGGATGTAATGGGACCATCATTGAGAAATCTGGGCATTCAATCAAGAGAAATGGGCATTTCACGGATGGAAACGGGGATCTAAGAATCAAAACGGGCACATGGACAAGGGTCAAAATCTACATAATTACCACCTAGTTTGATGTGAACTATATGCAGGCTACCTGGGTTTGATACGTATTGGGCCTTTACTTTCGACCCTTGCTGTACCCATGGGGATATTATCCCCACGGGTACAGCAAGGGTCGAAAGTAAAGGCCCAACTAAACCACAGATGGACTTGTCTTACTTAGTAGTCAAACATTCCATTTTGTTGGGTCCCAGTTCCGGTAACCGTTGCCAGATATCCACGCGACAATTTGGGATGTTGGTATCCACAGGTCTGGGTCGCTTCCGGCGCGAACTGTCCACTTTTGACTATATACATACTTTTATGTGCATCAAAGTTCGACCCATACCCGGAATACATGCATTTAATGATTATCCGGATAGACGGGAGCAAAGGCGTACTTCCCAAAGTGTTTATTTCGACTTCTGACTTTCAACCACCATCGTGATAAACTTCTTTATCTATAAAAACCCATATGTTTGCCAACCTGCTCAAACCTTGCCTCTCAACTGAGGTTTATCCTAGACAGAAGCAAACTGCTGCGGGGTGATGGAAGGTCCTTGAACAACATCGTGAGTATTCACCTAGATGCATCTACACCGTATAGTTTTGGTATTTTCGCCACCCAAAACATCAGTGCTTGCGTCATCGATGCCCAACACGACTTTGAACACATTTGTCGAGAGACCTTTGCAGTGTTGCGACATATCCCTTGCTGCGTGGAAACCATTGTGTACCATGATTACTGCAACTCAGACTGGGCTTATTTCCCACATTTCGAAGGGCCATCATTATGATCATTGCGTATCCCAGCAATAGTAGGTGGTTCCATGCAAATGGATGTACATGGATTAAATGGTACGTGAATTAATGACCACGGTAAAACCCAGTGATATATGGTCAGATCAATGGTTCATTTCTATAGAACCTGCTGGATCTGAGGTGATGCAGAAGTGTTCCATTCCGTACAGTACTTTGTCTTGGCCGGGCTTCTGGCCTTCCGCCGCTCGAATGGATGGGAGGCTGCATAGGTGGAGGAAAACAACGTTCTGTTTGCTAGTTTGATGGCCAGTACTATTGCTAGTTCTCGTTTGTGTGGGTTATGACCCATAGGTAACAGTATTTTTTCCCAACTACTATGGCTATGACTATAGCTATGACTGTACTTACAACAAACTGTAACTACTTTATGAATGATTTATGCATGATTTATGAATGATGATGATGATGATGATGAGGAGGAGGAGGAGGATGATGATGATGAGTTTTGGTTGTAGGTTTAGTAGCCTGCAACCTTGGCGAAATTGGCGCAAGGGGCAGATGTCACCTTTGGTTCCTCTGAAAAAAACATGTTTTCTGACATTGCTTTGTGGGTCTGAAAAATCAAGGATCGATTGACACTTAAGGCGCAAAACGATCTTTCAGACCCTTGCGCATATTCCTCAAGGTACCGGCCATTTTTGCCATTTTTTTCTCATTGTATCTCCATTGTATCCCTATTTGGCCTGGTGAAATCGCAATTTATCATGGTAAAATTGGGACCAACATATTCCTTAAGGCTTGGGAGTGCTTGCTGGACAGGTACCAGCATCGGCACACACAATTGGGATCCAGTCTGGTGTCGCGATGGACGTCCGGAGGGTGCGGCCTTGCGGGTTCTACGCCACAGCGAAGGCTTTCATGACAGGTTGGAAGCCCTGTATCAGTCGCTTGCCCAGAAGGGCGGGATATCCACCAACGTGGGGAGATGCTGCCCCTCGCTTAATCTAAGGTGACAACGGAGAATCCCCCCTTTATGTTCATCTAGAATTCTACATATTATATATATATGATATACAATTATAAATGTGGATGATTTTCCTAGCAGTCATTTTTTCATATTTTTTCCATTGCCATGTATGATAGTATAGGTGAATTTTTCATGGCCTGATGATCACACAGCTTCAAGGAAGCAAGTTGGGGGAACCCACTTTGGACCGACACTCACATCCAGCCGATTTGTTTGAAGGATGGTGTGTTTCTGTTTGGTTTTGCTAGCTTTGATCTTGCCGCAAGCGATGCCTCCACCGCCACATCTTTTTCTTGGATATCTCCTCCAGGGAGGAGGTTGAATTCCAATGCCCAAAGCTCCTGCTCAGAAAGAACTTTTCAATTAATGATTAAGGTTCCAGGAGTTCTAGTGATTGTAGTACAAATGTGATGTTTTCTTGTCCTTCTCCAAGTTGATTCTCAAAAACAGCACCTGCATCCCCGAAACGCCTGGGCTCACGAAACGCTTCACGGCTTCACTGAGGCATTTCATGTCACCGATCCGCTTGGCCGATCCATTGACGCAGGGCTTCCGGGTCCAGGAACGGCTCCATGGTACCACGTGGCTTCTGCTGAGCACCGCACGGAAACAACTCTACCTGTTGCACTTGGCTTTTCATCCAACTGCTTCGTTGCTGGTGCCATTGCCACGGTCAGGCTGAAGATGTGTGAAAAATACTTAATATGGGGTTCTTTGGGAGCCAAAAACACAGTCTATTTCTGCTAGTCTGGGCTATATGTTCTCATTTCTATCAAACAGTATCAATTGGAATGGGAGCAACTGCTGAGTATGGATTCATCTCCAAATGGGGGAGGAAGGGCAGTTTGGATGGGGAAATTATGAACCATGCAATTTCGGGGTTCCAATTATTTGAGGCACACCCAGCATAGAGGTGAAGACTGGAAGCTCGAGACAGTGCTTTCCTTGGGCAGTGCGAAGGTTCATGGCATGCCCAGTCACCGGAATTTGCTGCTCCTGATCATACCCATTTCGGATGATCCTGAGTGACTTGGGTCTTGTTCAGCATCAAACTCTGTTTCTCTGCTGGATTCTTGAGAGTAATTTGCTTCCCACTGTTTGGGGTCTGCACTGGCTTTGAATGAATATGTATTTTTGCTTTGCATTTAAACTTTCCTTGCGTGTTTAGTACATATTACAAACTATATATATATTCTTACACATTTATTGCACTATTTTTTCGTATGCGACCCCCTACCAGACCGCCCCTAGGATTCCAGCCCATTCCCAGTGAGTTTCGAGGTCCTTTGCCTGGGCTGAGCTGGATCGGGACCTTAGCTTGATGCATTTGCGCATCGAAAGGGGCGACGGAGACGCCTGGGAATCTCTGGTTGAGTGGTGAGCTCCCGATTTTGGGTTTGTCTGAAAATCGTAGAAACGAACGCCAGTGGCTTAAAACCTATTTTTTTGTCCCGATATTGAGGTGCAATTTTGGGGGATATACAGCATTTTCAGACAAAGCCAAGGTTTTGTTTTTATTCAAAATGAACGTCATTTCAACCAGAATGGATAATCATGGGAAGATAACCTCAAATGACTTGAAGAACATTTGCCGGGTTTGGCTCAACCCAGGAATGCATCGGTTTCCAACAGGAGGGCTGGAGTATGGAGCTGCAAAAACTGATGGACAACTTCCTACACGTCGATGCGTCGCTGAATCGTGCCGCAGGTGGATCTTTCTTTCAGCTCAAGGATGGTGTAGGGCCACCTCTGGAGACTTCGTTGGATGATGCGATGTGAACCGAACGGCCTGTGAGGCACGTGCGAATCATCATTGGATAGCACTCTTTATCCTGGAGAATACAGCAAGCAACCATTTGAGAAGACTCAAGCTTTTCTGGTTTGGTGACATCACAACTGAAGGGTCATTTGTCACTGGCAATTTGACACTCAGTCTCGAGCTTCGCCCTGAACTAAGCTTCTTGACAAGTGATCTCCCACTTCATGAAGTAACGGCTGTCAACGATTCCCAGCTGACATACAACACAATCTATGCAATGCAATGCTATCCTATTGTTATGCAGCTCCAGAGGGCTGGGGAACGAGGACCGATTTGTGGCAAGAGTTTATACATTTGTTTTGTTATTAACATCCGTTGGCAATTGTATTACGGAACATCAGAATAGACTTATTTGCTTTCATTAAAACCATTATTTTGGAATATTTTGGACATACCCAAGTCAATCCCAAATCTGATTTCGAATGATGCAAACATCAACACCTCGAAGGATCAGAGGGCCACTTTGCGCTTGGTCGTGCTTGGATATTATGGATAGAAAAAGGGCGAAGTCGATCACAGATCGGCTCATAAGACTTGCAGCAAGGCGCAATGTGTAATCCATGTACATATGTAGGTCAATGTAGACATCTATGTCTATATCTATATTTGTAAGTATCGACGATTGTCTACAATTGTTTTTACATCACATCCCAATCCCATCCCATTCCCATCTATCACTGAGGCCCGAAGGCCGCGAGGCCAGGGCTCAGATGGAGGCACGATCTCAGCCCGGGGACCTTGGTGTAAGCTTCATCCCTGGTGATGGTGAAACATGATATGGGTCTGGGTCAAAATTAAGGACCTGGACCACAGATAGCCTAGTCTATTTTTAGTACCCTCTGGTAATTTAACATAGCTATTGAAAATGGCCATTTATAGTTGATTTACCCATTAAACATGGTGATTTTCCATAGCTTTTTGTATGTTTACCAGAGGGTACCATCCAATAATTGGGATCCTCAATTTTGACCCAGGCCCAATATGAGGATGGTAAGCAACAAAAACAAGAGATAGACACTAAAAATGATGCTTGAGGCTTATATAGTTGTTGGATTCTGGCAAGTTTGAGAAGGGGGATTGTGTACGAAAATCCCGGGTTTGAAGCTACCCTGGGAAAAGTGCCATCTAATGGATATATAAATGTGTGATTTCCGTTGTCAGATTCCATGACCACTACCTGGATCCAGCTGGTTGACCCAGGTTCGAACCCTTCACGAGCTATGCCGTGGACCTGCGCAGTGCAGTGTGGCTGCCAAGTTTACTCATAGGTTGGATCACTTTCAACCAGCATCATGATTTCTTTGCCAATGTTCCGAGGCGTCACACTAGTGTGGTAAACTGCCAATGCCACACACCTGCCGTTTTGGATGGTCGAAATATCACCCATGGTGTAGCCACATGACCCGTGACCAACCTTGGCAGGTTCGGCAAAAGGTGAGCACGACGGCTTTGCCGAAAAGTCTGGTGACGGGCAACAGTTCAGAGCCCGGGACTCAGCTGCTGCTTGGGTCTGCCTAATCATGGGGCATTAACGCCCCCCCCCGCCCCGCCAAAAAAATGCAGTGGACAATGATGATAAATGAGCAGATTTGGAGGTAGCCTATTTTCAGACAAACCTGGTGTGGAGCTTGGAAAGTCTCTAGTATGTTGGACATATCGCCCACACTTACAATAGTGAGCTAAGTGGGTGGGATTGGAACTTGCCCCATATCCGTACATCCCAATGCAGCAAGTGGCCTAATATCGGTATGGATCAAACTTGGGCACCCCCAAAAACTGGGGGTCTCTGCCCCAAAAAATGAGCACCCAGTGGCTGGAAAGATCCAATGAAAAAAACAGATCATCCATGACAACATTTCCCCAAATCACCTCTTTATAGTGGCTTGATCTAAAAAAGTTCCAAATTGGATGGATCTTTTGGAAAGCGACCAGCTCGCTGGTCTCAACTGTCTCAACATAGGCCCTTGAGCTATGTGAATCTCAGCAGTGTGGTGGAGGCGAGTCGTCATAGCGACCCAGCCTGGGCAGGGTGGGACTCCAATAACAGTTACTTTAGGATGCCTATGGATTCTTTGTACACGATCCTCTGCCAAGCATTCATCTATTTGGAGAAATTTCGTGGATTGGGTCAGTACCTATCGATCTATCAGGAGACAAGTCCACAACTACCAGCCTAAGTTTTGATGTGAAAGGCAAGGGATTCCAGGGTTTGACCCACCCCCATTTACTTAAAGGTTCCTAAAACCTGTGAGGGTCCACCGAGTTGTGCAAGATCGCTGTAAGTGAAAACAGGTCCCAGAGAAAAATGAAGAAGCGCCTGCAGAGAAGCTCCGCACCTGGGAGGCAGGGAAAAGACTTTGATGTAGGTAGTCCCCTCGGAATTAGGGGACAAACCTTCTCTTGCTACATGATAAAGCACTCATTCATCGCGGTTCGTTCTCGGAACATGCTACCGTTTTTGGATCGTCCTTCTCCCAGCTTGGAACATCTCTGTATAGAATGTTGATCTAAAACCCTTTGTTGAGCTAGGATATGTGTGAGATGTTATCTCATGCAAACTAAGGAGGGACCAAATTCGACACTGACACCAGTTTATGACAACCCTTGAATCAGATATAAATTGGGTATGGCCATGGCCCCCCAAAAAATCTGAGAAAAAGCGCCTGGAGGACAGGCACCAAAAGCTGGAAACCCTGAAGTTGGTGAAGGTTGGGATCTCGGGAGGAAACTTCGATCTCAAGGTCTGCACAGAGCTAAGCAGCTTGGAGTTTCGAAGATTCATTCCACCAGAGTTTCTGTTTCTTTTTTCAATATGATTATATACTCCTATTACTCATGTTAGTATGTGGAAGGGCGGCTGGCAGTGCTTTTCTTTATTGGGTCAGAGTTGTTTCTTTGATGGAATTGCCGCATGATGCCAGCTTGTCAATTTTGCGACACACAGAAGAAGAAGAAGAAGAAGAAGAAGAAGAAGAAGAAGAAGAAGAAGCTGCTCTTAGCTAAAGAATTGGCTGCTTCAGTGAAAGATGCATAATGCCGCGCATATGTCATACTTACATGTCCAAATTATTGCAGAACTCTTGAATTAAGTGGGGTTGGCTCACTCAGGACAGTGAGCCGAGTTGGCTGAATTTTACAAAGTGCTTCACAGGGTTGGTACAAGTTCCATTTGACCACTTTTGTGATTCTGCGGACCTTTCCACCAATTTTCGATCCTTCAAAAAACAAGATATCAGGATATATCAGGATTATCAGGGTCTCATATCTCAGGCATTCCGGAGAAAAGTCAAGTTGGGGATGCCCCAAACAACCATCCGAAAACCCAGCGTGTTCCGTCGCGCATGGGCCAGGATCAAGCCTTGCGGGAGATGCTGGAGCGTGAAGTCTGCCTGGAGGCCACTGGTTGACCTCATGATGGTTCATGGTGGCTAATGCTGATAGTCAATAGGGATTAATGGTGTTTTTTTTCCATGGCTAAAGATAGCTATTCAAGAGTGGTTTGTGGTGGTTATTAATGGCGATACGGGCGATACTGGCTAGCAATTGTTAATCATGGTAAATGACTATCAATAGCTTTGGAGTTCCCAAGTCATAGAGGACCCCATCATTTGATCCTCCAAGTGGTTTTTGTCATTCTTGATTGGAGAAACCAATGCTTTTTGAAAGGGGTCCTCCAAGTTTGAGAAACACCCATACGTCAAGCAAATAACATGAAGGGGCTTCAGCTCTCAACATTGGGGATACTGCATCGACAGGCAGTTTCAAAGGGATCATTACCATCTTTGGGATGAACACCCATCAATACCAGCCATTTTGATTTGAAAACCATGGTACCTTCCATGGTTTTTCCCAGACCCAATTCACCACCTGCACCCAAGGACACGCCTGTGGCTACCTCTGTTGCTGGACCTGTTGCTGCGGTCGTGGTGAAGCGTCCGGACCTTGGGATGGAGGTCACTATTTTAGGGGAGAACTTGGTCAGTTGACCTCTCTATTGTACCAAGTTTTCCCCCAAACGTAGCTTGCGTATTGGGAGCAACAATGATTGAGAGACATCACGTGCCGAGGTCAACCGGGAGCTGCGGAGTTTGAGTGGGAGATCCCAGTTGGTGATTTTCCTGCTCCGCTTGGCGTTGGGCTATTGGATATATAACTGAGCCAGGGTGAATGCTGAGGATTTTTGGTGCCCTGACTGCTCCCTAGCTCTGGAATGGTCTGGAATTTGCACGACTGATAGAGCAAAAGAGTCACTTCTCAAAAATGGTTCACTGCAATTCAATCCAGTCTCAGTCTGATTGACCTTCTCAGTTGAGTTTCTTGCTTCGATTCGTCGCAGCTTGCAGGTCTTTTTATCACCATATGGAGGAGACCGGCAGATAGGGCGTGGAGTATTGAGAGCCGTCGGCAAAAAAAAGCCCAGCAGATCTTTCAAGAAGTGCCTGCTGGTTGCATAGAGATTATTTTCACCCATTCTAGAGATTATTTCGCATCTTTGGTCATTTACGTGCATTGGGATATGATATAATATGATATATAGCATTATTTTTATTGATTTTCGTAATACCTTCATCCCGGAAAGAAATATCATGCGAGGGGTCGCTAAAGCTGCAGCTGCCTGCACATCTCATCCTGGCGTAGCATAATTGGCCCATACTAATTTGCTGCTGATTGTTTGTTGGGTGATGATCCCTTCCCTCTTATACTGAATACCACCCATATGGGACCTATTTTCATGAATAGATCCAATACCGAACCATGGGGTCTGGGGGGTATTCCATGTCTGGGGGATTACTCATTGTCCTCCACTCTAGGGAATGTGATCACGATGTATGCTTGGAAGCTGATCAGTTATCCCCTCCATCCTGTTCACAGCTTGGATCCATGACCATCCAACACTGCATGGTTTTTTCCCCCCACTATTCAAGCCATTGTAGACTAAGGTTTATTAGTCTATGGTTGATCGGTCTTTTTTCAACTTTTTACCATTTTGAGAATAGGCCATAGTGATTATATATTCCATATAGTCCCCTCCACTCAAGCCACCAGTTCTTGGTTGATCAGTGGGGATACATCTGGCACCAGGAGACCACTCAGTATGTCCCAGACGAGGAGTTGGTGGATCGCATGCGTGGCTACTTCCGCGATGCGAGTGGAGTTGTCGAGACGCAAACTGCCCCGGGCCTCAGTTGATGGCGAGGTGATCACAAGACCACTGGGGGGGACTAATCCCTTCCCAATATTGAACACCCCCCAAAAACGTAGGGGATTTCTACATAGTTGGGACCATTTGGTGGGTGTTTAATGTTAGGGGGATGGGATTATATATGGAATTGCATTCATTCTGGCGATGTTCCATAGGCTCTTCTGTCGAAGAAGCAGAACATCAACAGCAGCCACAAAAGTTTGAGGAGGGCCCTGTCCTTGAAGAGATCCATCAAGGCAGAAGCCAGGGCTGCCAGAGACGTTTGATGGCCCCAGTTGGGGGGCAGCGGCAGCACGTCTTGCTGCTGGAGTTTTGGGGACATCGTGGCTTGCACGACATGAAGTGGTGTTTTTTTTTGCCTGTCTTGTTTGGTCTTGATTTTTTGAAAACCAGGCAAAACTATATACAGTAATTTCCTTTGGTTTAATTAGCTGAAAAAAGAACCTGGTCCAGCCATGTCTAGTGTCCTTTGCTTCGCTGCTGCGGCAGTTTTCGTGCAAGATCTGACCCCTTCCATGCTCTGGCGAAGCTATCTCGGTTAAGCCGAAGGTAGTGGAGCGCCATGTCGAATCGATTTTTTCTCACCACTGAGCCACCTTTGAATGCGTGAGAGATCCGATGCTAGTGCTATGGGGTTATACAAGTTATGTAGGCATCATGTAGAGACAGTAACGTTGTGTCAGAAAGGAGCGACTTTGAGCGGAACGGTTGGTGACTAGCTTGGTGAAGCCTCGAGGCACTCCGTGCCTCCTTGCTGCCACTGTACTTCTAATGCCGAGGTCATGTTTTCTTGGCAGATGATTTTTGGATCAGCCAAAGTAGCTGTATCCGCTGGCAGGTGCAAGTCTAAGGTCCCATTGAGCTGATTCGCGTGAGCGTGATGACTAACACAGTGGCTAAAGTAGGTTGAACTGAATCACATGGAAGCATAGGGACGTTGTTCAGCTTTCACCTGCTGCCCCGACCAGTTGGGTGCAGGGGCGCCACACCGGCAGAGAGTTTGAGTTGCGGAGATAGGAAAAGGGGGTTCCTTTGCTTCAGCCCAAGTTTGTCAGGGAAGTAAACCCATTTCCGTCCAGTCAGTGAGGTACTCATCGCCTTACGATCGATTGTCAGGTGGTGTGAAAATTCAAGATCTATACGTATGATTAGCCTATATGGCTTTGCCTGAAAACAGGCCCCCCCAAAGAATCCAATGGTTGATCATCAGTTTCACCGTTCAAATTGTTATTCGGGGGTATACCCCAAGGCCATAAAACTGGGACGTTGGAAGATGGATCCCACCAACGCGCCAGACACAGAAAGATCTCAGACAGAAAATCTCAGGAAAAAGTCTTTGAGATAGTGCCAGGACGGTCATAGATCATCATAAACCATTCTCTTGGCTTATATTCTTTTCTCCCTTGTTTTTTGGGTTGTTTTTCTATACACGCCGAAAATGGATAGTTTTAGATCCTTAAAACGACGGTCGCCTGACAGGTGCGAGGAACTGACCGCCGAGAATAAACGCCATGTGGCGGAGGTTGGACTGTGGCTGTTTTTCCATGGGCTTTCAAGTGGGTTTGTGCGACCCCCTGGGACAACACAAGCAGACTAGATGAAAAGACTGGCTGAGAACATCGCTTAGATCGGCTGACTGGGGGAAGTCAGGCCATGTTCATCCATTTTTGGGTGCATGCCATGAGATTTCTCTGATTTCTGGGTGTTTTTATGGACCATCATTTTGATGAACTTTGGGTCAGTCCCAAGTGTCGGCAATCTGGTCAGCAGAACATCAGCTGAATGATTCTTTTGGCACCTTCAATTCATGAGTCAGTTGTGTCCATACACATGTGGACCTTCAGGTCCGAAACGCTCCGAAACGGGGAAACAGCACCAGCTGAAGGTTTCACGGGTCCTAGCAGGCCACAGACCCCAGTCTCTAACATCACTTTCTGAACCCGAGAATAATGAAAGCTTCAAGCCCAGCAAGCAAGTCCTAGAAAGGCAAAGGAAGTGGCACCAAC
>Ga0126342_10017012_pt1 | contig 12616 bp, 10 predicted proteins | sample Cyp1metagenome_FD_92528 | JGI IMG/M metagenome (GOLD analysis project Ga0126342, IMG submission 92528) | Coral microbial communities from Lord Howe Island, Old Settlement Bay, Australia - Cyphastrea 1 metagenome | ecosystem: Host-associated > Invertebrates > Cnidaria > Coral ...
GGACCGCGCTGAGAAGAAACCATGGATCTGGCCTTGGGGTTGTTGCTAAGAAAGACAAGTTCCACACCTGAGGTGGTCCCAGGCGCCGCCCCTGCCTTGGCTAAGGCCGGGGTCGGCGGATTACTTTTGACTTCTACCGTGAAGTGATAGCAAGAAAGTGTACAATGTACAGCCCACATGTGAAACCGAGGAGAGTTTCAAATTCCATCTTCGAACTCTTGGTCTTTGGAGAGTGTGCCTCGCTCCAGCTGCAGACAATCAATGTGGCAATCAAAGCCACAGCAGAAATTTGGATACTGAAGCAAAGAAAAGTCAGTTGCTGTACATAGGTCAATTACATTTCAATTACCGTACTCCATCCCCCTTATATTAAATAATACATAATAATACCACCATTTACCACCTGTATGGGGCCCCAGAATGAACGGATCCAATGCTTCACCAGGGGTTCTAGGATTTTCTAGGGTGGTATGTAATAGGGGAAACGGATTGCTCGGGAACTTCCCTTTGCAGGTGCCGCAACTTTTTGGAGCGTAGCAAAGTCCGAAGAAGTTAACCGGTCCCACAGTCTCTTGAGGCCATCGGTGCAGATGAAACCCAGTCAATTTGAGCAATCTGAGCGTCAATCCATGGCATTTCATGGCACCAAACCTGCACAGGTGGACAATGGAGCAAAGCACAATGTGGCCATCCTTTGTCTGCATGAATGTGCTGTCAGCCACCAGAAAGAGACCCTTGGTCAACCGAAGGAGTTCCAGTGGGTCACTACCAGCAGGCCGTGAAGTGTAGATTTGGGTATACCATGGTGTACTGACTACTACCAGCTACCAAGTATACTGTTGCTCTTTATTGGTGACCTGGATTTTGTGCCTCAAATAATGGCCCATCTCATCATCTCATCATCTCATCCACCCGAAGCTAGTGTACCAAGATGTACTAAGGATTGAGATGCTCAGCGGAGCCCGAGCACTCAACGGAGATCATATCTACACCCTGGCCTCTGTGAATGCCAATGCTGCCGTGATCAAGGGGGTTCTGAAGCAGGGGAAGCCGGAGCAACTCACTGCGACTTGGAGCGCGGTACGGATCGGGACGGCGTTGTTCCACGTTCTTCACACTTTCAGTGAGATTGGTTTGGAAAGGTTGTGCACCTGAGGGTAGGATAGATTCAATGAAAGTGAGATTTTCCACTCAGGTTCTTTTACCCCAGACCATGGAGCAGCAAGATCCAAAATTGCAAAGACTTCTTTCAACCTGTGCTGAAGCTGGCGCATCTGTGGTGCCCTGGTCGCAGCTGGACTTGTGAAGGCAGGCCCTCAAACCTGGCCACATCTGGCCACAAGGTCGCGGGTACGACGAGCATCTCCGAAGATTTTGAAGAAGCGGTGGAACAGTGCCAGAGGACTGGCACTGGATCCAAGGTTGTGTGGGCCCTGTGGGCTGTGCCGAATCCGCCACAAACCTGGTGACCAAAACAGCCTCTGCATAGTCGTTGGTGGCAGGACGATGCTCAAGAAGATTGACCAGCTGATTGCATTCGCTCCAGTGGACAGGTAACCTGGAGGCATTTCCATTTCAGATATGTCAGCTGTGGCCCACACTCTGATGTTGCCCCAGAGATTGCTTGGTTCTGAATTGGCCTTGCCAATCTTGCCAGTGTCATCTGAATACGATTCAATACGTACGGGGTGTGAAGGGGTTGCAATTCTGAATCACCGATGCTTTATGCAAAGCCAGACTAAGCCAGATCTTCAAAAATTTCAGCATCATCCTTTGCGTACTATCATGCCTTGTTGGTGTGCAGCACCCCGAGGTCTTACACCTTGGTAGAGACTGCCAAAGAGCACGGATTGAAAACTACGGCATTCTACATCAAAGATAGCTGAGCAGTGCTGTGCACCCTAGGGGCCTAGGACCCTGCAAGATAGGTCTGCCACTTCATTCGTCTCCATTCATGGTGTGCGAGAAGGAAAGGATTGGTTTGATAGATGATGTTGAGTTCAGATGTGTTTTTTGCTGTTTATGCAATGAGCTAGAGAACTGGGTGCAGAAGCTCAAACTGGATCAAATTTCCCAGTTTGCCGGCGCAAGTTAGAAGAAGGATGAGCCAAGTAGCCTTCAGCAGCAGTCATTGAGCCATAAGCTAGGAAGAAAACAGAGACTCGTGATCACTCGGGAGTCATTGACCTTGGGTCGGGGCAAGCATTGGGCCAGATGGGGTGTGTTTCTGCCTTGTCTGCCAGCATTCTGCAGTGCCCCTGACTTGGTCCGAGGAAGCATCAGATCAGCGAGGAAGCTGCTGAGCGCAAGGAGCAGAACGCAGCGCAAAGGCTGTCGCAGCTCCAAGTTCGTTTTGATGTCGTGAGAATGTGATGTGTGTAGGTTTCGATGGCCCCCCAAAGCAGCCTAACACCTAGGAGGTCACAGTATACAAGGTCACTCTGCACAATGACTTGCATATGAAATCGCATAAACATGTGCAGACATTTACATTTGGGCGGTTTGGGAGCAGCTTCAACTGTCATAGGCTGACGAAGGAATTGGAGACTCTGGAGATGAAGCATCAATTAGCCATCCAGCGGCATGAGGATGAGGTGGCGGATTTGCCCCTTGGACAGAACTGAGAAGCTTTGTCAATTCATGACGCATCATGATACATGATACATGTATATACATGTTACAGACACTCAATCCTCAGTTAAGTCAGCATGTGTCCCGGGTGGTGGTGTTCTGTAGCGTCAACATATCGTAATGAGATGTGCTGTGCCTCTATGACTGTGAATTCATACAAAGCGGCACATGGCAGTCTCCTACCACAATCACTTCAGCATTTGTTGGCCAGCCATTGGCCAGCCTGGAAAGTCCGTGCAACCTGATCAACATATATCAACATGCAAATTGATAATATATCCGTGAATACAGCCAGTCAGTGCAATTGCCAGGAAATTCCAACATGATGTTCTTCTCAAGAGCTGTCGTCTCAGTTCAGTCAAGAGGCGGCCTTTCAAGGCAATGCCAAAGCATGAAGTGATTTCTTGACCGAGATACAGACAGATATGGAAAGGACGCGGCAATACACCTGTCGAATCCTGTCGAGGTGTTTCCGTTGCAATGGCAAAATCCAAGGCCGAGATGCTGCAATCACAACATTGTCGGCCAAACTGAGTCTTTGCTAAACTCTGTAGTCAACTGTCTAATCAACTTGAATCCGTGATGGTATGCCTTTAAATGGGCGTTCACTTCCCGTCCATCTCCATTGAGCCAAGGAAGCAGACCGAAGCAAGACATGCAAAGGCCCTGGAAGCTGCCGAAGAAAAGTTTCGAAAGGCTTTTGACCGAGTCAAGCGAGCTGCGATCGAAGCCCCTCGAAAGCAAGACAGAGCTGGAAATTTTACAGTTTGCCAATGTTTGCCAAGGCAATACGGTTGGGCAGATAATATATTTGGATATATTTGGGAGTAGGCACCAATAGCTGGTTGATGGAAAATCCGAATATCCAATGGAATGGTTTGGGGGTACCCCCATTTCAGATAATGGTCCTGGTGTTTGTCTTGAGTGTCGTGGTTTTTCGAAATTCCACCGTCACCAGGAAGCCCGGCAGCAGATCCTGGAGCACAGGCGGCAATGCAAAGCCTGTCAGCAGGACTCGTGTCAAAAAAAACAGAATCCATGAGGAAAATGCTGGTCAAACAGTGGATTGAAGGGCACCCTATGTTCAGATTGTATGGAATATTATAGAATTTCGGCACGCTTTCGCATGTTGATACATGTTCAATCTTTGCAGAAAACATATGAAAACATGGTCACTTCAAGATTCTACGAGCAGCAAGGGCTCTGTGCATTTCAGATTTCAAAAATCTCATGTTGTATCCATTTATCAAGTACCATACATACTACAACCATCGTAACCATCTACAACCATGAGAATCATGTGCAACCTTTCCCTGACCGCTGTGCTCTGCAAACCTGCCGATATCCGAAGCAGCGCTTCCCTGAGGAGCCTTTGCCTCTTCCGCCACCACTGCCTGCTCTGCCAGCTGCGTGGCTTTTCTGAAATTGATGTCCCATGAACAAGAAACTCATGGAAAATCATGGGAATTGATCGTGTTAGCCGCTAGCCTGTTTGACTTTGAAGTTTTGAAGAGCCCCTCCGCCCTCTCTTTCCAGTATTGTTCTATATTGATCCATCTTGTTCCAAACATGTCCAAATGGTTCCCACGGAAGACGAAGTGGAAACAATCACACCTGGCCAAAGGCCCCAGCCAGAGCCGGAACTGCAGCCACAGCTGACTCCGGCACGGATGCGAGAGGTGGGGAGCATGGCGCATAGCTTCAATCTCAAGACATGCCATTTACATCCCTTTACTGCATTGATCCACTTCCCAAATCAGTGCAACTGCATAGAATATTTGTAGCATAGAAGTATATTAGATTACAATATATTACAATATAATGTATATAGAAGTGTTTTGCTGTATTTATATATGATTCCAATTCGTTTTTATATGTCTTGGCAAGTTCGGGGCGCTCCACTTTGCTGCGCTCCCGGCCATGCATGGCCATGCATGCCATGCATGGCCATGCTTCAAGGTTGCTCCTTTGGACTTGCGCTATGTGGAGTCAACCCTCGAGTCTTTGACGGTTCATCGAAGCAAGGCTTGGTTGTGGGCCCAGGAGACGCTGCGCGGCTGCGGCGGGCTGGAGATCTCCACCACTTGGAGCTGTAGTGAACTCTCCCAACAGTGGGAAAGATATCACTCTTGGTATAGAAAGACTGGGGCCGGAAATGCCGGAAAAGGCCGGAATCGATATTTTTTCCTTGAATGATCTCGACTAAATAAATCTAAATAAATGGTATATAAATGGTCAATCATGTTCAAGGGGAATTGCGATCTATGTATTTCGATGGCATTCGCTTGTTTGCCAAGACAGGACCTCCAAAGAGTCGTGGACCAAGGCATCGAGGGCATTTTGGAGTTGCACCAGGCCAGGCGAACTACTTGTGAGGGATGAGGGACGAGGTTGCCATTCAGAAGTGGTGGGGCGATAACATATTAATGCATATTGGATATGTATGAATATATAACAATATATATATATATGTATTTAATATATATATTTTTTTAATATGTACTTATATTACAATGTAATGTCATGCCATGCCATGCCCCGATGCTGTAGTGTTTGGGCCATTTCCTGTTGACGTTTGAGGCGATGCTTTTGCTTCTTGAGCAAGCAGCTAGGCATTCGCTCCTGCAGGGACAAGAGGAGATTGGCCCGAAGGCTATTCAGACGTCAGTTCCATTGGTTTAAGAAGATGTATGCTAAGCATGGAAATATCTATCAATGAACAATTGTCTAAACATATTCATTGTTTCCTTCGAGTGATCTCCGCCTCAAAGAGCAGTTCTGGATATATACTACTTGGAGAATAGAGTTGAGGGTCTGGAGTTTGGGATTTGGGTCCGGAGCGTGTCAGTATGTCGAAAAAAGGAGTGAGGACGACAACATGAGTAAAGAAAAGTAAGCAGGAAAGAAAGGAAAAGGGAACGTCCGAAAAAAGAGAAAGTAATAGCAGAGTGCAGAGGGAATCAAGCAAAGAGAGCAGGGTTTGAAAAGGAGAGGAAGAATAGGAGGAGTGAGGCGACGGGACCCTAGCACAATCTCTATCGTCGAGAGTTTTGATAGTACAGCCAGACCATGCCGTTGTTGTTGGGGTTGCTAGATTTGGTCGCGAGGACCCTCGTGCGGAGTCACGCATTCTGTCGGTGAAGCACTTGGTGACTCGCGTCACCCAAGTGAACAATGAACTGCAAGCGCTGAGAAGTGTAGCTTTGTTCAATATTCTTTCCAAAGGCAGGGGCGGCAGGAACGTGCATTTTCATTTCAAAGACATGCAAAAGCACTCAAGAGCCACATGACGTTCCCAAGGCACGTGCAGACTTTTGGTTCTTGCTGCACCAGACATCAGAAGAAGCAGTTCAGTACTTGCGGCAGGCAGCTGTTTGCAGAACGCACTTTCTGATTGGAGAGGAAGAAGCAAATACACTATGCTAAGGAAACATGTTGAACCTGGAAAAGAAAAACTGTTGAGACAGCAGGAAAGATGGGGGAGAGAGAGAGGAGTCAGATCAAGAAAGAGATGGAAACAGAATGAAAGAGATGGAAATAGATGGAAATATATAGATGGAAATAGATGGAAATAGGGTGTGAGGACAAAGTTGTCGGCCGAAGGTGGTAAACGTGTAGGGACTGCCCAACAGTTTGCAGGCCAACTCACTGCCTGCACCTGGACCAGCCGTAGTGAAGCGCTTGGATCATGAGGTGGAGGATTGGCGTCAGTGCTAATCTATGCTGCTCTCATGTGGCAGTGACATCAGGTGAGTTTGCAAGGTTTCCCATGCCGTTTGCAGTGTGCAGCCCATAGGCGTGAGGGCGTTCGCAACAATTCGCAACCTGGGCCAACCTTGCCCAGGAGCTGTGTAGCGATCAGAAACGCATGGCTGAAGCTTTCAGTGAATTGGCCATGCGCTTGAAGACGGCAGGCAGGGAACATGCCTCAAGTGCAGGGTCCACAGTGCAGAACTCTTTGATTGTTGGAGTTTATGCGAGATGTATATATAGTAGAGAGGGGGAGAGATATAGCGTGACAGAGAGAGACAGAGACTGGGAGGAAGAGCTCTGTGTGAAAGTGAAATTGTGTGGTCATGTGTGGTCTTAGCCCGACTTGGCTGATTCAAACATCTTCAAACCACTTGTGGCATTGCAGGCAAGAGCCTGGATAGCCTCCAAGAGGCACGAGGGTCTCTGGCTGCCAACCCCTCAGAGGAGGCACAAGCTTTGGATGCGGCAGGCGGGCAATCGACTGGATTGCCTGAAGGATGGAACTTGGAAGCCTGATGAAGCAGGTGTATGTACACACACACATATATATAATATATAATTATATTATATATTTTATGATCATATATTATATCTAATTATATATTATATATATAATTACTCGTATATATTATATATATAACACGCCCGTGATCACCTGTGTACATTACAGAGGTGTATAGTGTGTAGACATGGGTAGATGTATCATATGTTATACGTCTATAATATAGTATATGTTAATATGTGTAATGTAGTTAGTAGTATATATGCACACATGTGGCAACCACAATTGTGCAGAATCCATTTTTCACAACACGCTCTGACACATACAGCAACAGTATCCTGGCAGTTGGTGCTACGTAGAACCAACAGGGGCGTTGCTGGTCCAGGTGCCGATGCCCAAGATTTGCTTCATGTCAGCGGTGAGGCCAGCTTTGTTTTCCTGTAAATGTTGACTCGGTTTGATCATTTTACATCATTTAACGATCTATGGAATGAATATCGAATGATCATCTCAGCAGATCCCAGAAGTACGTTCCATGGAAAGTATATCTTTTGCTGCAGGTGGTCAGCGCTTTGTTACGCGACCTTCGCGATTTGTTCTACTTGGTGGATGGGTCCAACCTTCGTCCTCGACTTCGCCCGCACCCATCAATGGGAGCTGAACAGAGCACTGCAAGGTGTGGTGGCATGGGCGCGGAGGCATCGAAGGTGGAATAAGGTGGATTCAGCTGGCTGGTGTTTGGTGTGTGGAACTGAACCCACACCCGGTTGCAAATTGCAGAAAGTTGCAGTTGCAGCAGGCAATTAGTAATTGACAATATCAAATAGTATTACAACATATTACAACTATATTTATATTTGTGTTGATCCATTCCTCTGGCCTAGTCCCAGCTTCCCATCACACTGGAATTGTCATGTGGAATTTGCAGGCCATCGGTTCATCCACTACTTGAAGGTCGAGACTCCCCGAAAGCTGGAACGCCAAGAGCTTCCGCCGGGTGATGCGAAACATATCGATACATCCAGGGCAGTGGGCAGCGCATGGCAGCGCCGTTTAGAACTGGATATGCTGGATATTGATGCTGGAAGTTAGCTGAGCCAGAGCAGCACCAGGTGAATCGATTGCCTTACCGTATTTACCGTGTATCTTTGTTGCTCCGTTCTGTAATGCTCTTTACGTGTTGCTGTTTGCCATTGTGCACTCTGTTGTCGGGGCGCCGCAGACTATGCAAGCATCCGCGCAAAAGTTGTCAAGGGTTTTTTTTGGACAGTAAGCAGAAGAGATGGCGCGCGGGTGCGCCGAAGATTCTAGAAGAACCTCTGCAGCGCAGGAGATAGAGAATCTTTAATGCTTGCCCCACTGAATGGCCCCATGGCCATGCGTGGGTGATTGTGGCTCACGTGGAGGCTCTCCGCTTGACGAATGACACGCACTTAGTACAGCTCACATTCTGCACTCTTCATCGGCAGCAAGAACCACGCTGAACATCGCTGACTATCGCTGACTATCGCTGAACTTGGTCCTGACTTCACATTGGGATGACAAATGTCACCCCACAGCGATGCCAGAGGGTCTGACTTTGCCCTTTGCGTCACAAAATGCGCGCAGAGGGGGGGATGCCGGTTTTCCAATGTATGCAGGGGATCCGCAAGTACCAGTCAGTGTGCCTGGGCTTTTGTCCAACGTTGACCCATGTTCACCCAATGTCCATCCAATGTTAATCCCGTACTGACTTGCATGATTCTAAAGACGGCTGTTGCATGCTGTTGCGATGGCCGATTCTTGTGAAGGCCTGGAGGAGCAGTCAAGACCGATGAAGAAGGTGCCGCAAAGTGTCGTGAGATGTTTGATGATCTTACAAAAACCATTGGTTTTTTTCCCTGATGAACAGTGGCAACAAAAAGCACATCATGATTGGCCGGGTGCCCATGTGGTTTTACCACGATGTAAATCTATTGATTGTAAATACAGGCATTTAGTGTACCCTTCATTTGACGAGATGGCGATAGAGAGAGAGAGAGAGAGTTTATCAGTTTATCCCTTCATTGGAACATGGACATCCTAGTTTAACCAACCATTGCAATGCAAGTGCAAAGGGGGCTTTGCGACGACTCAGATCGCTTTGAGATGTTTTATTTGAAGTTCTATACTTGCACATGACATACATACATATAGTATCATATAGTATCATATAATATAGTATATATTATATGATTATATAATTCTATATATAATTATGTATACGTATATACATATATATATATATATTTATTTATCATTATATAATTATATACGTATTTATTGATTTGTTGTTATTTTTATATACGTGTATATAATTATATATATACTTGTTGCATGTTGTTACAAATTTGAGGTTGCCATTGTAGTCCCTTCATGTGACCCCTTTGGCCTCACCTTTGGCCACGAGGCACCTGAATGGTCCTTGCGGATCAAGCATCCTCCACCCAAGGCGTCAATTCGAAGCGATAACTGCTCACAGTAGCACACAAACTTGAGCAGCTATGACATGTTATGAGAATTTATAAGATGTTACGAGATGCTACGAGATGTTCTGAGATATGGTGAGTTAAGATGTTAAGACTGGCGTTTCACGATTTTAATTATATATATATATATGTTCACCTTGCGATTTCTGCTGGACTCAGATCTTTGGGAGCAACTGACATCAAGTGCTTGACAGGTGGATGCGAAGGCTGTCTTTGGACCTGGTTATGATCCTCTGCAAGTGGTCAAGGATACTTTCGTGTCAGTTGCCCCATTCAAATATAATGAAATCATGGGTCTTGAGACCCGTCCCTCAGAGAAGGGTGTGTTGTTTTTTTTTTGAAATTGTCTTCGGCTTGTGTCATGGAAGGACCTGAAATGGATCAGCCACCACGTCAACAAACCTGAGCATAGAACTCAACTTGTCACCTGCGGCCCCAGAGTTGACCTGATTTCCGAACAGAAAGGAAGGCAGCTGGTCATAGTGTAGAAAGCAGACCATGCCCTAAGGTGGACGTTCCCCAAGGAGCACGCGCGAGCACAGAAGGTGTCCAACGAAAAGCTGGGAGCTGAGCATAGCATGGCACCGAACGTGGTGAGGTTCATCAGGGGCACCTATGGGGCACCTATGGGGCACCTATGGGGCACCTATGGGGCACCTAGAAGTCCCGGATGTGTCCACCAATGTTGCTGATGTTGTGGAACTTTGCCAAAATCAACACTGTATCGCTAGTGTTGCTTATTGAGGCAGTTTCTTACGATTTCTATCGGTTTCTAACCAAGCTGCTCTGCAAAGCTCGTTTCACCATGTTTCACCTGTGCAGGCATGCCTTGCAAGACAAGCTCAGTAGCCCACCAGAGGCACCAATTGCTGACAGCTGGGCAAGTGCTGAACTGGATCCCATTGGATCCCACAAGCTTCGCAGGTGGGGCCTGGCAAGTACATCCATCCATCACGCCTGGGCCTGGGCCACAGCACCGCAGCAGAGCAGGCTGTAGGATTCCTATGGATTCCTGGGCCGATAGCAACTGGGGAGATCTTTTGGATGCAGCATTGTAGTCAAGTGGATGGATAGATTGATATTGATTGTTTGACAAATACATAGACAAGAAGATAGATGCATAATATGGAGAAGATGGAGTAGATAATTGATCGAGAAACGTAGTGCTGCTGATTCAGGAGGTAGAAAGTGGCAGCAGTGGCAGTTGCTGTGTTGCAAGGTTTGCACACACAGTTCCCCTACGAGGCATTCTCTCAGTGTGACACTGGGCCCTCGAATAAAAAGGTTTTGGCGTGAAAATCATGGTATACGCACGTCTTGGGAATTGATAATCACGGCCTTGCAGTTGGGTCCGGGAGTTTCAAGACTATTGCCATGAAAGGTCTAAAGCACTTAATAGCATTTCCTGCTATTTGTGAGGCTGAGGGACACCGCAAACAGCGTGCCATGTGAGTGTAGAATGTCCCTGACCAAAACCACACGTTGGCGTGAGTATGATGTGCATGTCAATGCGTTTTCATGTTATTCTGTTGATTCTTTGTTCCCTTGTAGGCTGCTGCTACTATGTTTTGATTCAATTGTGTTAGTTTGTTCTAAGTTACTGTTTCACCGGCAAACTGTTGCGAATGCACGGTCAAAAAATGCCACTGCGCTGTGCACGAGTGACCTTTTGGAAGACCATGGGCGCCATCAAATATGCAGATGAAAACGAACGATACACATTGTTTGTTTGCATCCCTAGACTTTGATGATTCTGTTTTATGGAATTTACAGTTCCCCCCATGGGGATTTCTAGTTCCTCATTGACTCCTAGCAAGCCTGAGATCGACCGATGCAGCTGGCGCAGCCTATGACTAGGATGTTTAATAGCTCCTGATCTATCTTAAATCATCTTAAAATGCTTAATGTCTGAAATATCAAATATAATTATAAATAATATTAAGAGTCCTGACCATATTCTGAAATAGCTAACGATGCAATTTCAGATGCTATCAGCAGAGTAAGGAGCACATCTCCAATGGGGCCGGAGCTCGTCAGTCGCAGCTTGTTGGCTTAGAGTTTGACCTTGCTCATGGCGACCCAGGTGTCCAGTAACCGATGCATCATGCTGCATCACTGCATCACCTAGCAAACATGAACTTCAAAAAAGACTGCACATCACATATCTGCACATCATAGTTCTTGTGGTTGCGTGTTTCAACGGTTCGAAACAAGTACATCAAGGATATCATGAGCTTTCATCAGCCATTGATTTGTTGTCCTTGCTTTGTGGTGTCAAATTCAAATCTCGTCTCGTCCGATATCGGGACCAAGCCTGGAAGAAGACCTCACTCCTGGCTTTGTTTGGGCTTACCATAGCACAGAGGCTGTCATTCGCGAGACAGATGACTGAAGATGACTGAGCATTATGGGGGCTTCCTGCACCCTGGAAAGCGGAAAGGTCAGGGATGGTCAGGGCACGAGCTGCGGCATCAGATCAATGAGTAATAGGAGGAAGTGGTATTCATAGCGGGGGAAAGAAAGGCCTTTAGCCAAAAGCTTGAAAAACCGGGCAGCGAAACAGGCTGGACGCAGCTAATCATAGAGACAGGCATCAGCGCAAGGTGTTTAATGCAGCCTGTAAGCTGATGCTGTTTATATTCAAAATAATTTGCTGTCTACGCTGGTTGTTTTTGGGTATCAGTTACAGCATCAGAATCTGCAGTACTACACGTAAACTGCAAGTCGTGTGTTGTTGCCATGCGAGACTTGCCTTCCTTCATTTTGTAGGCCGGTGCTGCAAAGCAGTCGCGCCATGTCGCGCCCAACGACGCCCAAGTCCGTATTGGCCTGAAAAATTTGAGCTAAGCCAAAGCGGTAAAGTCCTATGAGCTGAGTGATACTCGTATGTCATGATATGGCAGTCAGCCCCCAGAATTACACAATTTCTCCGATTGGTGTGATGCGTTTTGAAAACCCAAGTGTCCACTGAGGCACGAAGAAAAAACGAAAGGAGCGATTGCAGGCCTAGCACATTCTGGCACAGTAGCAGGACCAATTCTTCGGGGGTTTTCAGAGTCACCACGGGGATCATGACAAGTAGATCATGCAAGTATATGTGAGCAACCGTAAAAACCCCGGCAATACTAAACATGTATTCGACGGACATTGGCTTATGGAAATTCATGGAAATTGTTAAAAACACGAGGTAAGCGATGGGACCTTCCCAAATTAGCGATACCCC
>Ga0126342_10017013_pt1 | contig 12615 bp, 12 predicted proteins | sample Cyp1metagenome_FD_92528 | JGI IMG/M metagenome (GOLD analysis project Ga0126342, IMG submission 92528) | Coral microbial communities from Lord Howe Island, Old Settlement Bay, Australia - Cyphastrea 1 metagenome | ecosystem: Host-associated > Invertebrates > Cnidaria > Coral ...
GCTAACAATCCCCCCCCCAAGATCCCCCCCCCCCTCCCCCCCTTAAGAAGAGCCCCCCCCTCCTAAAGAAGACCCCCCCTCCCCGCCTTAAGAAGATCCCCCCCATCCCTCTATCGAGGGTATCTGGATAGAGCGATAGAGAGATAGAGAGATAGAAGGGATAGAGAGATAGAGAGATAGAGAGATAGAGAGATAGAGAGATAGATCGAGAGATAGATCGAGAGATAGATAGATAGATAGATAGATAGATAGGTAGATAGATAGATAGATAGAGAGAGAGAGAGAGATAGAGAGATAGAGAGATAGATAGATAGATAGATAGAGAGATAGAGAGATAGAGAGATAGATAGATAGATAGATAGAGAGATAGAGAGATAGAGATAGAGAGAGAGAGAGAGATAGAGAGATAGATAGATAGATGGATGGATGGATGGATGGATGGATGGTTGGATAGATAGATAGAGAGAGAGAGAGAGAGATAGAGAGACAGAGAGATACATGGATGGATGGATGGATGGATGGATAGATAGATAGATAGATAGATAGCTAGCTAGCTAGATAGATAGATAGATAGCTAGATAGCTAGATAGCTAGATAGCTAGATCGCTAGATAGCTAGATAGCTAGATAGCTAGATAGCTAGATCGATAGATCGATAGATCGATAGATCGATAGATCGATCGATCGATCGATCGATAGATAGAGAGAGAGAGATAGAGAGAGAGAGATAGAGAGAGAGAGATAGAGAGAGACAGAGAGAGACAGAGAGATAGATAGATGGATGGATGGATGGATGGATGGATGGATGGATAGATAGATAGATAGCTATAGATAGATCGAATCGATCGATCAATAGATAGACAGAGACACAGATAGAGAGATAGACAGAGAGTTAGTTAGATAGGTTAAGTAGATTAGAAAGCTCAGAAAATTAGAAAGATTAGAAAGATTTGATGAGATGGATAATATAGATACAGCAGACCAGATAGACAAGATAGACAAGATCGATAAGATAGATCAGATCAGGTCAGATAAGATAAGACAACGCAAGATAAAATAAGACAGCTATATAAATAGAGGTCAAATAAGATCAGCTAAGATAAGGCAAGACCAGATCAAATAGATTGACAAATAGATAGACAGGTAGGCCGATAGGTAGATAGGTAGATAGGTAGATAGGTAGATAGGTGGATAGGTTATATGTATATATAGAAACAGATAGAGATAGAAACAGAGGTAGCGATAGACAATAGGTTTTACACTGTACTATAGATATAGACGTAGGTTGATCAAAGAAGAAGTCAAACTTGCGACATATGGAAGCAGCAACAGTTGTGAGAACAGTCAGAGAAGAGAAAAAGTTAGTGGAAAGAAGATCAGGGAAGAGAAAGAGTCAGAGAAGAGAAAGCATCAGAAGAAAGAAGATCAAAGCGCGCAAAAAGGTAGAAAAGTCGTGAAACACGTTGTTTTTCCAATGTGTTGTGGCTCCGGCGGGTCGAAAAGTTGGCTTGCTAAGAGATCAAAAAAAATCACGCGGCTGTGGCGCGAAGCGCATTTTGAAGTCAAAATGTTAAAAACACCTCGGGTTCGGAGCACTTTTGGCCGCTCAGCTGTCAAAAAGTGCAGGCGGCTGTGGCGCGAAGCAGCCTTCCAAATCCTTGAAAACATTTCAGGGTCGAAGCACTTTTGGGAATTGAGCTATTGAAGAAATGCAAAAGCGCACGCCGCTGCAGCACCAACAGATTTCGAAGTGAAAACGTCAAAAACAACTCAGCCTCAGAACTCTTTTGGAAGTTGAGCTGTTCAAAAAGTGCGCGCGGTTGTTGCACGAAACACATTTCGAAGCCAAAATGGTGAAAACACCACATGTTCACACCATTGTTGAAAAGTGCGCGCGGCTGTGGCGTGAAGCACCTTTTGAAGTCAAACGTGTTAAAAATTGACGGTCTCGGACCACTTTTTATACTTTTTGAAGTTCGGATGCGGTTGTGCATGGCAGGCGCAATGGATTCTACACCCCGCAAACAGTGAGCCAAACGCGTTGATTTTGTGGCAGTTTCAAAAACGATGGCAGGCGTGGGACGCTTGAAGAGGAGCTGCAAAGATGCATTTCTTGTGGCAGGCACAATACAAGAGAGATCTCCATCAGAGTTGGGAGGCCAGGGCCCTGATTTCATGAGACGGTTGCATTTTGGAGCATCGGATCTTCAGGTTTGCTAAGATGATTTTGCGTGACGGGTGCAGCACTTCGTATGACCTGGCCTCCCTCTTTCGTGGCAATCGCAATACTTTGGAGTAGTGGGATGGGAAAATCGCAAAACGCACTGGCACGAGGCCATCAGCTCTGCACTCAACTTTCCTGCATTTTTGACGTTGCCCCATTCCAAACTTGAGGAAGTCTCACTTTTTTTTCGTTTTGGACCTCAGAACTTCTAATTTTTGAGGATGTCTTGCAAAAGTGCTTCGTCTTGGACCTGTCAATTTCCACTTTTGAAGGACGTCTAGCTAGCTAGCCAGATAGATAGATAGATAGATAGGTAGGTAGATAGATAGATAGATAGATGAATAGATAAAGAAACTGATAGAGAAACAGATAGAGATAGAGATGGAGATAGATAGAGAGTTAGAGATAGAGAGATATGTAGATAGACAGACAGACCGATAGATAGGGGGACAGACAGACGGACAGGCAGACAGATAGATAGGCAGATAGGCAGGCAGACAGATAGACAGACAGACAGGTAGACAGGTAGACAGACACACAGACAGAGAGACAGATAGACAGATAGACAGACAAACAGACAGGTAGACACATAGACACATAGACACATGGAAGCATAGACACCTAGATGATAGATAGAAAGAAAGATAAATAAATAGAATGACGGATAGATAGACAAACAGATAGATCGATAGACAGACAGACAGACAGGTAGACAGCCAGACAGATGGAAAGATATACAGATAGAAAGATAAGATAAAATAAGATCAGATTAGATTAGATAGATAGCTGAAATAGAATATATTAGAGTAGAATAGAATAGATTAGAACGGAATAGGTTGGAATAAAACAGCTTAGAGAGATAGGTAGATAGACTATTGTGATAGGCTAGACAAGATAATTGGATAAGATAGAATAGATAGAGGATAGATTGACAAATAGACATTTCAAATAGATATATATTATATAGATACAGTAAATAGAAGGGGAGAGGGAGATAGAGATAGACAGGGAGAGAAGGAGATAGAGACAGAGAGAGAGAGGGAGACAAATAGAGAGACACAAGGAGAAGGAGACAGAGAGAGATGGAGAGATAGAGAGAGAGAGAGAGACAGACAGACAGACGGACAGACAGACGGACAGACAGACGGACAGACGGACGGACAGACAGACAGACAGAGCCTCAACCACCTTTGGGTCCATCAGGGGACTCATCTCTCCTATTGGTTTCCTATCTTTGAAACTTCCGCCACTGCCTTGTCGAGACAGAGAGAGGGGCAGAAAGAGAGATGTGAGTGTTTGTGTGGATCTGTTGGTTCAGAGATATGAGAAACGTGCACATGTGTGCACAGGTACATCTGGACGATCCCGAATGGGTGTTTCACACAAGCAAAGAAGCATGGAGACACCCAGCAAGAACCAAAAATCTCGATGTCAGCGGGGGAAGACGATGGATAATGGGTCATGCCATGCCTCATCTTACGTGCTTGGACACAACACAGCATGAAACAGCCAAAATACCGATGAGTCGTCCTTCGGCGAGATCCGTCAAACTCACCTGCAGCCACTTCGTGCGTTTGCCGACTAATACGTCAGTATCATCGGCCATTATCAATCAAAAAGGGCCGCCTATCCACATCTATCCACCTCTATCCACATCTATCCACATCATTCTACTCCACATCTATCCACATCATTCCACATCTATCCACATCCTTCCACATCTATCCACATCAGTCCACATCTATTATCATCTATTCACATCTATATAGTCATCCACTAATTATGATTCCAACATGTTCCCAAGATCGTTGAGCTGAAGTCCAGCTTCGGGTCAATGTAGCCACACATGCTGATGCTGAAGGCCAGCCAGTGTCCAAACTGGATCTGCCTTTGGGACTCAATTTTCAACCGTGGCCGCTGTAGCTTTTACCGAACCATAGCCAAATCCCCTACCATGTTCAGGCTCAGAGTGCCTGCTGGTCACCAGTCCTGTCGAAACTCTGGTATGCAGCCTCAGATCTGCGTCGGGCAGCCGGGTCTGGGAAACAGGTTATATACCTCCAAAACCCCCACCCCATTGAAATCCCATTGTTTATTGATGTGAATTGTCATCGCATGGTTCAGAAATCTGAGATAGGAACTCGGCACATCTTCTCACCCAAACCGCGCTTGCGGTCGAAGGTGGCAGCAATGAACTCTGTGAATGTGACGTCCTGGCAAAAAGGAAATTGCCTGGCGATTTTTTTACAAAATGAAATTTTAACAAGAGTTTAACTGACTATGTACGTAGACGTAGATATACGTAGTGTCTGTGATGATATTGACACGGTGATGGGTACCTCATGTTCAAAATAGGACTGCTTGGACTCAATGTCTAGCTTCTATTTTGTGTTTTATTTCTGGTGATCAACTAAGATGCAAGATACCAGCATGGATCCAGCACAGCTGAACCTCCTCCGTGTCGGTATGTTCATACCCAGATGCCTTGGACAAATCCCAAGATCCGCCAGTTGCGGGACAACGGACATAGATGATGGATCAAACATGATCAAACCAAATGCCAATAAATCATGCCACATTTGCGAATTGTACCGTTTCTGGGTGTTGAAAACTACGCTTCCAAAGAGGGGTTTACGGTGGTTTATGATTGAGTTTACGACCTGACTCATGACTTGTAAATATGCACGGCTTTCTTGAAGCACCTTGATCCTGGACTCAGTTTTTTTCAATTCCATGCCATGCTCAACCACCACATCCAAGCATGCAGCTTTTAAAACGTCCCACTATACATCCCTATACAATACAGTATACATCCAACAAAGGCTGCCCTGCTGTCATCTGCTATCCCGTTTCGTATCTTTCATATCTTTCAGTGTTCATCTTCCCAGGATCGTCGCCAGGCCCAGTCTTCCTAACCCTCCCAGCCTCGCACACAGCGGTCCAAGGAATCTAAGTGGACCAGAGTGGCTTGGGATTCTGTTGCGCTACAACAGCCAATGATATGTGGTTATATGTGGTTAAGGTATCGTAGGATACAGTAAGGCATGGAAAGGTATGGTAAGGCATGGTAAGGTATGGTCAGATAAAGTTTGGGTTTCGGCAGTGCAAAGCATTGTGCCAAGCAACCTGTCCCCGACACTCGGTGTCCAAATGCAGGAAGAACTCGCGGGCCACGTTATTCTCACTCTCGGGCAGCATGCTCGCCTGAGTATCGGCTGATTTACCCTATCCATCCCTACCATCCCTATCCCACATTCGAACATCTATCAACAACCCTACATCACCACTACATTCGAAAACATTCGGCCAGTAAAAACATATCCTTTTCCACATCCGCTGTGATTCTATCTAGGGCAACCGGCAATTATTCTCAAAGACGCTTGCTTCCACTTGTTGAAACCACGGAACCTGCAGGCAGTGAAATGGGCACGGCGTCCATTATTTTGTATACGTAATTTATATATATATATATAATTATATTATGTATATATATATATATTATATATAAGCGCATGTTGTTTACAATAAAGATTCGATTTGCATAGTCAGAATGGCATAACACGTAGCACCGCGTCCGAAGGTATTGCAACTCCTGGATAATGGTCGAAAGTTTCACAAAACATGATCGGCTGGATTGACTGGCATACCCAATGATTGGCAATCAATTCCAGTCTACCCACACTGTATGTTCTATGTACGTTGTCTGCATTGGCGGGCGTGCCTTAGAATCCTCTCAGCGTACCTTGCTAGCACGCCCGGGTCACGTTTGCTCAACTTCTTAGGGCAGCGGCTGACCGAAGCACCAGGCGACCACACGAGACGTCTGCATTCCTAGAGTCTCTATTGCTGGGTGACAGGTCGGTTTGACCTCAGATTCAGAGCCCTGGAGTTCCCTTCAAGTGGTCCCATGGGAAAGACTCAGAGCCATCGTATTTTCATGTATTTCGACACCATGCGCAAGAAAGAAGCAAGGCATACTGCACATATCCTGGAAACAGCTCACCTTCTGTGCTAAATTGATAGCCTTATAGTCATTCCTGAGGGTGTCCTGAGGGTAAGTGAAACCGTCATTTCGATATAAACTCTGGCCCATGGTGGATAGACTGCCAACAGCAATAAATGACGATACAGAATTGCAAATAAATCTGCGTCAACATCCTACAAGTAAAAGCCAGGCATTGGGCATTGGGCAAGTTTGGGTTGTTGTTTGGACCAGAAGAGGCATCTGTCGAAAAAAAACAAAAGGCAAAGCAGAATGTTGACTGCAAATTGGAACATCATGGCCATGTTCTTGCACAGCAACTAATGATAGGATGAGAAGTTTGAGGAGGCCGCTGCTCTTGCTTTCTTGCAATTTCCTGTCCGATTTGTCCGTTGGAGGCACTTGATCCTGCAATGAAGCACATGATGTCCCACCATTCTCCAGATAGTCTGAACCGGATTGGCGCAACATACCCAGGAAGCACCATCAGAGCGAGAATGCTACGAAAAACTATAGTTAGTTCCTTGTCATGGCATCTTCTGCGACTATAATATATATATATAACTCAAGGAAGAAACCGTGAATGTGCAACATTCCGACTGTGCAGCCGAACACTCTCTCAAACTTCTGCAAGTTTCTTGCAGAGGTGGCAAACCACTAAAAGCATCTAAAAGCGTCAATCTGGTAAACCCAATTGTTTTTTAAAAAAAGTATATATATACCAACGATTTCTGTGCAAAATTGAAGATCGTGTGTTTTCGGTTTTACCGAAGTTTCCAACAAAGCATCTGACCTCTTGACAGCTGTCCTTGACATGTTCAAGGAGCCACTTGTGGGACAATGCATCCTTGGCAGAAAGCCTCTTCCTCAGCACCACAAAGATCTGATCAGCCACAAAATTTGGGGCAATTCGGATCTCCGTCTTCTGTTCTTCTGGGGTCATGTGCACGACCCAGCCAGCAAATCGAGCTGTCTCTGCGACAAAGCTCTCTTTTTGTTCGGAGCACGCGTCTGGTAGCCGGGAGCTGACATTGTGCCAGTGGCAAACAGGTTTCATCTGCCAAGGGCCAATGGGCTACTGTGCCATTCTGTGCCAATCGCACCAGAGCTACCTTTGCCGGGCACTTATTCTATCGGAATCCTCAGTGGTGGTTGCCAGAATGTACCTCGGCAATAAGAAATCATCTTTCGGATGCTGGTATATATTACACAGGAGAATGCAAGGGAGTCCACAAGAACTGAAAACAAAAACGCGGAACATCTGTGCCATGATCAAAACATGGTATCTCGCATGTATGGTCATTGCACCACCATGAAGGATTCCTTGCAATTTACAATTGGTATCTGAACCCCTTGTATTAACCATGGGACCGGATGACCATCCCCGTTTATGGCTATATAAGTAATCCAACTTTTCAGCATCGGGGCATCTTTGACGGCATACCCATGATACACAACAAAAGAAGTGGTGCATTGCATGGTGTCATAGCAAATACCCACTAAAAAATGATTAATAAACTATATATATTTATATATATACACGAATATACGTATACATATGTATACATATATGTATACATATGTTACATATGCATGTGATATATATATGTGTGTGTGTGTTTGTATGTATGTGTGTGTAATTACATATTTGCACTTATGCATATCATCATGTACGGTACATGATGCTCCATCCACAGACCGATACTCACCGAGTATCTTGAAGACCAACGGACGCGGAGTTTCCTGTCAGGCATCATCATTTTAGCATGTGAAACTTCAAAATCAAACATGTCAAAGGCATCCACATGCCATGAATGGCCACAGGAAAATTCAAATCCAGTGCCGTCAACTACCTTGACCTTTGAGATCCTCTGAGTATCTTCCTGTCAGATGGGGGCACCTTCGATTTCAGGTCGTACACGACGCACCATACATTCACCGCGCGTGAGGCTTCAAGTGCATACCTGCAAGCTTGAGGAATCAGTGGGACCGTGTGACTTCCGCTGCGAACAATCATCTCCTGGTGAATCAATGTGAATTATAATACTGTAATTATAGGCATCCATGGTATCAGAATCTATCACATCTTGATGCCGCAGCACGGTTCGGCCTCTTCAAACAATAAAGTCTGCGATTTCCGCAAACCACTTGCCTTAGCTGATGGCTTGAAATTGGAGCTTGCCACCCCTGCGTGCCATATGCATGCCCTGCGTCAAGCGATGTCAAATGATGTCAAGCTGCAAGGTGTTTTCCTTACGCATCACGACAAGGGGTGGTAGCTCTTCTGCATCCACTCGCCGAGCATGGAGCTCCTCAGCTGGGGTGACTTGTTCCTTTCTGATTTACAAAGGGCACCGCTGAAACTCATGGACTTCCAGAAGGATCGGCCGTCGGTCAAAGCTAAACACCATACTGGCAAACACAGTCCTCCAATAGCTTCAGCACCGGCTGGCCACGGTGTCTGCCATGGGTAAAACGTTGACCTTACTGACTGTACCACACCCGGAACAACGGAGAACAACGGTGCAGTTGCTCCCTGTTCCACGCGTTCCCCAAGAGAAAGGATTTCAACATAGTTCAACACAACAAACAACAGAATGTGGGAGGGCTTTTGATCGATGCTCAAATTCCTTGCCCGGGCATGTTTCCAGTTTCGAAGCAACCAAAGCTCCAGGCCGATATCTTTGTGGCAGAACTTCAGTTGACTCACCTCGATCAAGCCTAGGTGGCAAATGTGGGCAGGTTCCCGCCTGCATCCAGCGGATAGGATTCTGGCTGATTTCAATGGATTCATAGATCCGTTTACACCATGCAATGTTGTGCATAATATGATTAACTGAAAAGGCCTCGATCTGTGCAGCTGCGTGCTACATCTGCAATTGCATGTAGAGCTGTTGGGTGAAATTGTAGAATTGTTCAAAGAGCGCCGGTCAGTCCGCTCATGTTCCCTCATGTAGTTCTCCTAGTTCTCCCCGCACCACCATCCAGCATAAGCTAAGCGACACATGTTCCTCGGTGGAATGACAGAAGCAAAGCACTGCCAATGAACTTCCCAAAAAAAAACATATTGATTTGCGGTTAGTGCAGGCACCGAGCTGCTGCGCTTGCTTTCGGTAAGCCGATGGATCACGAGCAGGATCATGAAACTTTGATCCCCCAGCCTGAGCTCGATTCCCTTCTGGGAACTTCAAGGAATGGGAATGAATGGGATCTTGGATATCTCTCCCTTTCTGGGCTCATATTCGCTACTGGCCATGCCAATGCCATTAGCAAAGGCCGCAAAGATGGCGCAGGTGCAAAGATGCTAAGGCCGGCACCATTTCTCTTACTATATTCATTTGCCTCCTCAAAAGGTCATTGTCCTGGCAGCAGTTAGAGGTTAGAGCATCGCACCCAATCACCTGCAGCTTGCGAAATCTTCCGAAGAAAATCGACAGTGTCACCAGCTCCTGCTGCTCTAAACCCATGAGTGCATTCATTGGGGAGAAGGCGACTGCGGCAGCTGCTGCCTTTGTTTGCGCAGCCTTTGCGTGGCACAAGCCGGCACGAGCAGCAAGATTCTGAAGCTATAGAAATCTTTAGGATCCGCTGCGACATCTTAGAATACTGGTATCTTCGAATGTATACTATAGACATCTATAGACCTATGTGCGCCGAAGTGACAAGTTCCCATTGATACAAGAATCTCATGAGCGTCGCGCCTTCTTAGGAAGCTCTTCCTCTGCAGCCTCGTCATCCCTGTCTTGACCTGCAGGAGATTTCAGGATGAGAAGTGACTGGTGGCAGCAGCATGCAGCAGCGTTATCCAACTGGCATCCTACATCCAGTGGTCCAAGCTGGTCCGTCCCATCGGGCCTTCTTCAAGCAACTTTGGAAGGTCCGCCAGGCCTTGCAATTTAGCGGTTGAAGCTTTAGCTGATGATGATGGGTGGTTACAACTGCCGTGAAAGACAGCAATAAGTTATGGATAGTTGTGGGGGGTCATCCTGAGTAGAGATGCCAAATAAAGAAAGAAATAGAAATAGATTCATTCAAAAAAAAACAAGTTTCAAGCCACAATCCGAGTACGCTCTCTGGCAAAAAGCATGAGGACGGCAACTCCAGGATGTTGCACTTACAACAAGTGGGAACGAGACACCCCAAATATTGAACAGAATTCTTATGAATTCTTGGATTCCGCGGTTTGGCTGGTGATGCTGGGGCTCTGCTCAATGGTAGTCCTGCCAAGGGACCTGCACATGATTCCGGTGGCTGGGGCACCTGCGAGGCTCCTGCAAAGGAGAGCATGGACAGCCGGAAAGCCATGGAATTTTGATGAATTCAGTCTCCATGTAGCACTGCCACCCTGACTTCGCAAAGCACCGCACCTGTTGAAGTGAACCCCGCTTCTTTGCTGCCACTTGCAAATCCATCGCCTGCACCCAGTCTTGAACACCCAGGCACAGAGCATCTCAGCGCCCCGCACCTTCTGGCTTGCGAGGCATAGCTTTGGCCTTTACCTTGGGATATCGGGACAAAAGCTCACTGCGGGAGAGTCGATTTGCTTCGGGAGAAACTACATAAATGGCCACTGTGCGCGCGTGCGCGTGTACGCACAAATGCCATTCTAATCAAGACACAAGCGCGGAAGGTTCAGAAATAGCATTGGCACCGCCTCAACAGTTTCACTTGGGATGCGTAGCTGACTGAAGGTTTTAGATGGCTTGAGGGTATTGCTGCTCTTGACGCGAGAGATTCACGAGAAAATTAATACTTCTATGACTTCTATGTAATCGTCAAGCATCCTGTAATCATGTTTGATGTGGTCCACCCTTTTCCCAGGACCGTCCATCATCATGACTGCAAAGTTTTGGCCTGTAGTTTCTCCAACTCTTGGTTCTGTGTGACTGCTTTGGCCACTTTCTTCCCTGCCTTAGCATTGCTTTAGGCATTCACATGCCTTAGCCTGCCGTGTTGTGCGTTTGTAACGCTCAGTCTACATTATTGGTTTTTCCACTTGTCACTTCCATTGACTTCCTATTCTCTGCCAAGTGACTTGGGTGATTTGTCAAAAGGTGCCCAGGTGGTTGACTCTTTGGAGGGCTTAGTGGGTTTGCCATGGCAGGTGGCACCGGCATTGCTGGCATCGCCTTCGGTGGGGGCGGTGGTGGCATCGCCTTCAGTGGTACTCGCGGCGGCGCGGGCATGCGCTTGGGAGGTAGCCGCTCCTGAGAAAACTGCGGGCCATCAGCCTCCAGCGCCTCCGGCGCCTCCGACTCCTTCGATGTGTGCTTCCCAGCCAAAGAACAGCCCCAAGGATCCTCAGCGACTGAGGTGCGCAGCGGGCAGCAGGGCACGCATGTTTGTCTTGAGTTTTGAAACTGGACGAAACTGGTTCACTAGTTGCAGTTCAAACTGAAATTGAACCATCGGCCATTAAATGAAGAGTAAAAATAGGATAAAACAAACTAAGCACGATTGCGAAATGGCAAGTCTGATGATAGGATAGACCCCATCTCATCAGTTTGATTGTATAATTTTCCCCGTCCACGTCCACTCCTGCAATTGGATCTTTGCTGACCTTTGTCTTGCAAGTTAAGGACTGTTCAAAGGATATTGATATAGGAATGAAGGGCCGATGAAAGCATATTTCACATGATTCACTAATGTCAGAAAAACAATGTCATAAACCACCCATATGTTCATGGTTTATACCACCATTCATTTCATTTATGGGAAATTGGGGATGGTGGATCCTATAAATTAATTTACAAACATCAATGTGTATCTTTGTGCCAAGGCGCCATCAAAACCTCGGGTTTATCTTCGGCATTCGTCAGTTCGAAGTCGAAACCCATGCCTCTCCGCCAGCGTTCTGCCTGGGATCCAGGTGGGCGCAAAATGGGCACTGCTAAGTATATGGACATCTATAAATGCATATGTGTGCATAAGTATGTATGCATAAATATATATATATATATATATATGTATGTATATATATATATAGGGAGAGAGAGCGAGAGAGAGAGAGAGAGAGAGATCGATAGATAGATAGATGGATAGATGGATAGATGGATAGATGGATAGATGGATAGATGGATGGATAGATAGATAGATAGATAGATCGATGGATGGATGGATAGATGGATAGATGGATAAATGGATAGGTGAGATAGATGAGAGACACTGAAATAGATGAGACACTGAGATAGATGAGTTAATGAGATAGATGAGATAGATGAGATAGATGAGATAGATGAGATAGATGAGATAGATGAGATAGATGAGATAGATATGACAGATGAGAAAGATGAGATAGATGAGATAGATGAGATAGATGAGATAGATGAGATAGATGAGATAGATGAAATAGATGAGATAGATGAGATAGATGAGATAGATGAGATAGATGAGATAGATGAGATAGATGA
>Ga0126342_10017014_pt1 | contig 12615 bp, 8 predicted proteins | sample Cyp1metagenome_FD_92528 | JGI IMG/M metagenome (GOLD analysis project Ga0126342, IMG submission 92528) | Coral microbial communities from Lord Howe Island, Old Settlement Bay, Australia - Cyphastrea 1 metagenome | ecosystem: Host-associated > Invertebrates > Cnidaria > Coral ...
GCAGAACTTCCCACCACAAGGTTCCATTGCACCACAGAGCTTTCCACCGCAAGGTTCCATCGCTCCCAGAATGCCTCCGCAGGGCTCCATTGCACCGCAGAACTTCCCACCACAAGGCTCCATTGCACCACAGAACTTTCCACCACAAGGCTCTTTGACCATTCCACCAACTGGCTCTTTTACACCACCAGGAGGAGCAACGCAATTTGGCAGCATTTTCAACCTTCTAGATTGGATGAATCGAATTTTCATCGACTTTCTTCAACTGTGGAGGGTGAGAGTGTGTAGTTGGCTGTTTGCATCCTGACATTGCATGATGCAACCGCATTCAGAGGTATTTCAACATCACAGTTTGCGCCATGTATTATGCCACCTCCCCGCACAAAAATCAGGACAAGTATCCTGAGAATGCAATTAAGGAGCCCCAGCAAAAACAATCACTGTTTGGTGGTTTCAACTATTCATCGTTCGCCTTATGTATCCTTCTTTGAGATTGTGAGACCCAGTGGACCAATTGTTTTGGGCGCTGTCAAGGCCTCAATTTCGGCCCCCCACGGCCGCGTAGGCGTGATCCAGGGCTGGATGATAAGCAAACAGAGGTGTCAGAGTCCTCTTTTTCGTGATGTACAATGAGCTTTCATGTTTTTTGAATCTACATGGAAAAATCATGTCAACACAATAAGAACTGTGAAACATATCTATTGGTGATTAAAACAAGTGGACAGCAAGTGAATGAAGGCTTGGAGGTGGCAACAGTGTTCTTCCTTAGCCGCTGCTGTTGCCAGGGATGTGAGAGTCGGCCTTGGTGCAAGCTCAGTAGCAAAGAATTTCTACTAGCACCGGCTGTAGAGATCCTCCATTCGCGCTTCCCGCTGCGTGCGGAGAGCATGCAAATGTCTCGATGTGGCGGAACTTGCCAACATCAAATCTGATCAAAAAAAGGATTAGTTGTTTTGTTCATCCATACTGTACCTTAGAACAGGTAATGTGGCAAATCCAATAGTACACCATACTCCGTGCACCCAGATTTGCTAGTTGAAAAAACATTATATATATATATTATATATTATATCATATATATATTATATTATATTATATCTAATATATATATATATATGTAATATATATAATATTATATATATATATATATTTATACATATATATAATATATAATATATAATACATAATATATATTATATAATGCATAATATTTAATATATAATATATTATATGTAATATATATATATGTATAAATACATAATATATATATATATATATATTATAAATATAATATATATATAATATATTATATATATATTATAAGATATATAGATAGATATATATATATAATATACATAATATAAAATAATATATTTATATAGATATAGATCTTTTGGGGAATATCCAAACGGAATAAGACATATAACCTATAAGCCACCCCAAAAAGAGGTGGTTATAGACTTACCAGATTTTGAGAACGTCCTTACCGTCGCTCAGGATTTTCTCCAACAGTTCTTGTTCAATGTAGCAAACCATGGGCAATCTAATAGGAGTGTTTTGAGGACATTAAGGATCCTTGGTGGTAGAACCAATGGCCCCAAAACCGATTCCCATATTCTGATGAACATTTCGTGACAACATATTTAAATTTATGATGTTTCTTTCCTTTCAGTCTTTCTTTACATCACCTCCAGTATCATAACATTTGTTCTTACACTTGAATACATTGGGTGCTCGAACAGCGCCCGAACACATCATATGCATTCATATATACGCTTCTCCGAGCAAATTGATTTTGATCGTGATCGAAATCGTAAGGGTCCAACGATAAATTTCGGGTATATTCAAACGACTCCACATATATAATTGCATCTTGTAACAACAAGGGAATGCTCCCAGCACATGTTCTTGACACCTATACTTTTGACCTCTACACCATCCCCCACCGTAGAGCCACCGTAGGGCCGGTGGATGGTTGATCCTTGGACCAGTGAGAGGGAAAGGACAAAAACTCTTGTGTTTCTGGCCGTGTCACTTTGGCTCAAGATTGATTCAATCGTAGCGTTTGACCCGGTCCCCTGAGCAACGACAGCCGCAACTTGCTACGAATCTCATGTCTTTGGTCTTCGGGAGTCTAGCCTTTTTGAGCAGTTCTTTTTGCATATGATTGCAGAAATATTGCCTGGTTGGTGGTTTCAAACATTTTCTATTTTCCATAATATATGGGATAATCCTTCCCATTGACTAATGTGGCATATGTGGCAAAGTGATGCAAAGTGACCTGCAGAAAAGCAACGCTTCCAAAGCAGCAACGTTTGCCGAGCGCTGGTGCCAAGCCCCTGGGCGCCGGGCGGAGGCCGAAGAGGCGAGGATGCGGCGTTGCCATTTTCGTCGCCTTTTTGTTGGTCGAGTCAGAATGCCTGGTTTATGATGGTTTATGGGGTTTATAACTGTTTATTGTTTCACGATTCATCATGTTTCATCCAGTTTTGATTTCTTTCGAAAAAAATCAGCAAAAAGAGCATGAATTATTATCCTATAATTAGATATAATTAGATTAATAAGCTCATGGTGGCTGAACAAAAAGCCACCACTAATTGTCTTGGACTCATTCCTCAGGATCTCTAAAGTGGTTCTGGTTTCGCGCTCCCCTGGAGCCAAGGACGGTCATGGCGGTCATCATGGGAGCTTCCAATGGCTTAACGAGGTGACTGGCCACATAACGCCACTGAAAAAGTGGGTGTGGTGCAGCTACCATCGAGCTGCAAACTTGGGATGAGGGGATGTCTGAAAGTGCGGGAATAGCCCATGTCATGGCTGTTTTGATGGCGAAACTTATGATAAATTATGGTTTTCGAGTACTTGATTCAGAAACATTGCCATAATATGACGGAATATCAGTTTCGGAGTCCTGTGGAGCCAGGTTCAGCTCGCTGGAATACCAGGCCATCATGCCTGGGGGCTCAGAGATGGACGGAGCCAGGCTTGGTCACGGTTGGTTATTTCAATGTTTTTTTTTGAGTATTTTATTAAACCAGATGAAACCAGATGAATTTGAGCCGCAGTTATTGAGGAAGATGAAGAATCTTCCTAGGGCCATACCATAGCTGCCATAGCTGAGCTAAATTTCTGGAGGGTACATCGGTACATCTCCGTCAATCACCATGAAAATCATAATGATTGACCATGATGAACCATTATCAACCATCAATAATCATCCATAAATCATTATAAACCAACTATGATGTACAATCTGGTAATATCTGGTATATAGTCATCTATTAACCATAAATTTATCAACCATTAAATCATCTATAATCCTATCATCTATTAGTAATCATCGAAAAAAACCATGAATTATCAACCATTAATCATTATTGACCATTATGATACCATTTGAACCATGCTGGGGTCACGGCATTTTTTCTCCGAATGTACCGAGCCGCCGAGCCGGCTCCTTTTGTAGTTACGTCCGGCTGTCCTGAGGTTCAGCCTGGCCTTTGCCATGTGTGTCCTGGCCACATCGCTGGCGTTTTCTCAGGATTTTTTTTCGCCATGTATCACTTGATTTTTAGGATGATATAATGATATACTATGCTTATTGTACAATTCTCGAAGTACTGTATAATTATCTATGATTATACTATGACTATGACTATACTATGATTATACTATGACTACACTACTTAAGTGCTGTATAATTATCACATATGATCACTATTCTGAATAGAAGCTCACTATTGTCATCTTACTAGAACAATCAACTACCCTCTGGTAAACTAACATGGCTATTGAAAATGGCCATTTATAGTGAGTGTTCCCATTAATAGCATGGTGATTTTCCATAGCTATGTAAACGTTTACCAGAGGGTATGATGTTGCATCTGCTGGTTGGACATGACCGCTGAGGCGTGACCATGGCCATAGTGGAGGTGGTGATGAAGCGCTTTGCCTTGCTCCCCGTGATCTTCCCGGGCGTGTTGCTTGGGTGAAACATGGTGAAACTGTGGAGATGGGGGGATTTAGTGACCAAAAGGCTGTGAAAACTTGGGATTTAGCCATGAAAAGCGGTGGGAATGGAAGCATCACACATTGTCCAAGACCTGGACATGCTCCATTTGAGTGCTGGATGATCCATTGGAGGTACCCCAGACCAAAAGTGACCTATATATATATATATCATATCCACATCCCTTGATGTTGATCATATTTTTAAGCGGTGTTTTTGGAACAATCGAGTTAGGCTAGTTATAGGTATGTTTTCTTCCTGACCATGGGTGACCAAAAGTGACCATAGTTTGTTGTTGGAGATCTTGATATAACTGATTTCTGGCATAGATTCCAATTGAACATCGTCCCGCAAAAGGGGGATGTTTTTTCAATGGACCTGGTATACCCCGAAATCCAAATCCCCAAAGAACCATAGCATATTCAATGGGGAACATGATGATCAACCATGGGATTTTTGGATAGGCCATTTTCAGACCAACTCCATCTCTTCTGAAGCAAAGATCCCCATTTTCGTCAATTTGTGGGAGGTTTGCGATCCGTGAGAAGCGCTTGTACTTCTTTGATATCGAAGTCAAAGAGGTGTCCGGAGACCCAGCGGACCCAGCGGAATTCCAATCTTTTTTTTTCGGCAGATTTCATGGGAACTCCATTTCTTGGGTGTTGAAGAACCATGGTTTATTCATGTTTCTTCCAGATTTTCCCAATGAATTTCAACGACCAGTGGCCTTTTTTGTGAACCCAAGGACGGTGGGCAAAGCCCTAAGATGGGAGGCGATGATGTCACACTGGCCTGTTGCTCATTGTGGCGATAGGCGTGGCCCTAGGCCGGTAGCATTGGTGAATAGGTGGTGCATGGTGTGACAACATCCTTACATTGAGGTGGTGTGGGAGATCTATCTATATCATGTTTTTAAGTGAATCAAATTGATACCAGTATCAGTATACTGTATTGTACTGTAATTCTTCACGTCATACATTAGCGCTACTAGTACTTTGAACTGGCCATTCATCTGTTGAGGCCACAACGGCCCACGGCGATCGAAAAAGTGGAACACAGATAGACGTGGGGAACTCACCAGAGGAAAAAAAACAGGACGCAGTGCACAACGACCAATCCATGGTGGAGTAGTTTCAGTTGAAATATACATATATACAATCTGGTTGGTGGTTTGGAACATGGCTTTGATTTTTCCATATATTGGGAATAATCATCCCAACTGACCAAGTCCATCATTTTTCAGAGGGGTAGGTCAACCAGTGTCAACCACCAACAAGTCTTCAGAGTTGCCAGGACCATGAGAGTCACCCTCGCGGTGGTTTTGTCCTACCTCTGGGAGTTCTGTGTTTTCAAGTCCACCACCTCTGTCTGGGGACCCGTGGTTTTCAGACCGTCCAAGAGCCAAGTCTTAGGTTGTGCCCCTTGAGACAAGATGTAGCCCGGGGAATGGGTATGGGTTACATGTGGTTACATGTTAAAACTTCTGGGCCCAGTGAGGGGTTTTGACATCCATAAATCCATCCCTTGGGAAACGCCAAAACGAATCGTTCTCCAGGTGGGGCGTGCTTTCCCGCTGCAGCAGTGCCAAAGTGGTATGGATTGTGGGGGCCCAGTGCCGTAAAACTCGGGTGCAAATCATGGGCCATAAATTCTTCATGCCAGGTCCGCCAAGTTCAACTGGTGGCCGTTTTGACATTGGAAGATCTTTGGCATGGCTTGGGTGCATTTTCGTAGGATGTTAGAAGAATTGTGACTGAAAAAGGATGAAAAAGATCTTTTCTTTAAAGAACGAGCTGTCCCAAGCAGCGCAAACCGATTGATGTGGTTCAGAAGCGATGCTATATTGCTATATATTGCTATATAAATGGTGCACATAAAAAAAAAACACACAGGCCAAAAGATTGGTGTTATGGGATGTTCCAGGGGAACCCTCTACACTGCGCCGCCCTTGCTAGCTGAATGGCTTTCCAAGATCAAAGTCATGCAAGCCATGGAATCAGAAGCCAAAGTCATAGCTGGGGCATGAACAAATCAAAAAAAGCACGGCCAATAAGTTCCATGTGTTTCATTTCGAACTAAGAACCTTCAAGAAACTCCGACCTTTGTCACGTTTTTTTCCGTCAGAAACGGAACTTGCGTCCCGCCTGCGTTGGATCTTGATGCGATGCATAACTTCCTCTTTTTGAAGGACACCAGCATCATCCAGAGCTCCGAGTTCCGGCAGCCAGTGGTGATCGACGTGTATTTGCCCAGTGGTCGTTGTGCATCCTTGAACTTGGGCAACAAGCCAGGGCTCCTCGTGAGCGACTTGAAATCTGCGGCACAACAGCAACTTGGCACTTGGCCGCGATCCTGGCCACCGGGGATGAAGTGGTTAACCCAACTGTGCTGTTGCCAATCCTTTGAAGAAGTTTCCTGTGAACATCTGTCAATTTGTAGAATTTTGTAGATAAGAATCATATAGCATCATATTAGCAGTGTTCCAGGAACAGCATCCACTACTCTCAATACACTCAATACACTCAGTATCGTGTAGTTTGACTTTCGTTTTCCTTGTGTTTTCCGGTGACGAATGGGAGCTGTCCTTAAGTGAAGCTGAACTGCTGGGAGCACTGGGATGTCTGGGATGTCTGGGATGTTGAGGCGGTTCAGTTCACTGAGGCACTTCGGAAAGCAACTCCTAAGACTCATTTCGACCGATGCTTGGTGCTCCATGAGTCGGTTGGTGGATTTAGTACCTGGCAGGAGCAAAAAAGGATACCCTCTGGTAAACTAACATAACATAACTATGGAAAATCACCATTTTTAATGGGTAAATCCACTATGAATCACCATTTTCAATAGCTACGTTAAATTACCAGAGGGTAAACAAGATCATGGGAAGTGAAAGATGAGAACACTGGAAAGATCCAATTTGGAATGACGAGGCATATGTACGGTATATGAATGTAGAACCCAGATGATTCATGGTGTTGATCTGATTTGATTGTCACAAACAGCTCAAACCATGATACTCAGATACTCCACCAATCTCAAAAATACAGTCACTCCAATAAGCCTAGCATGCCTAGATATTTTGCCCATTTTTATGGAATTGTTGATGCAACCTGCATCCCAACATCCCCATCCTGCATCCTTCGCATTCCTTCGCTGCCAGGAAGGAAGATTTCTGGAGCCAGAGTGGTCCCTGGCAGAAGCCGGTCTCACAGTGACTTGGACTTGTCCAGCGACTTGTCCCGCGCGAGTTGGATGGCGCCATGGGAATGAATTTCACATATTTATAGCGGCTATAAGTTGGGATATGACCCCCTACAACAATCTACAACTATGTGGTATATGAATGTATATGAATGTACATGATTCGTTACTAAGTCTAGATGTTACTAGTATCTAACAGTATCTAACATCTACGATAGCCACGTAGAACTGGAACTGCCGCCCCAAGCAAAGCAAACCTCCCATTTTTCTGGGCTTATCTTGAATGTATGAAGGACGTGACATTGAATGTGGGGTTGCTTTGGTACTGTACCTCACCACTTCACCACCTTTTTACGAGCCATAGCCATGTCACCCACACTCTCCAATGTGGAACTCTGAGGATGGCTCCACTGTGACTGCCGTAGTGCAATCCGTCAGCCTTGCTTTGCTTCAGTGATTTGAGGTGTTCATTTTTTTCGTTCCCCCTGTTCAGGTTTGAAGATAGATGTAATATCGCAAGGTAGAAAGATAGATGTTGTTACTTGATGATGTTTGATTATATTTGATGATATTTGATGATTCCTGATGATTCTTGATGACATTAGAGCAATTACATGTCTTAACATCCTGAAGGAGATTAACGCAGCAAGAACCTTTCGCATACATCTCTGGTGAGGCTACGATAGCTGCATCTGACGGTGCATTCGCAGTTTGGTGCATCGGCGGTCATGTGGTTTCTCGCCAGACTGGTCTTGCCAGGGTAGGTGAGCTGTTCTCAGTAGCTATTGCCAGCATTCCTTGGCAAGTCTGGTCATGAGCGTCAAGATTGTGCAAGGAGCATAGTTGTATATATTTGGATGATAGAATGAGTATATAACCATGTACATCTTTGAAAGCTTGTTCTGATTCTGTGATGATCTACTAATGTTGTACAACGTTGTAAACAACGAGTCATTGTGAAATCCAGAACGACACTTGACCAGAGAATTTTAAAGAACTATGCTACGTGAAATCATGCATGGAATTCTCATATCTATTCTCATATTTACCTTAACTTTAATATTTTGTTTTTACATGATTTTACTATAATATATCTTAGTAACATGATGTAGCTAAATCTCACCACTTCGGCGTCACAAAATCAGAAATCCTTCGCCTGACCTGCATCGTGCAGGTCACATGGGGAGATGGTCAATGTGGAGGCGACAGCGACGTGGTGAAGGATCAACTGACGCACGTCCTGAAGGTCCAAACCACGGGGAAGGCCTTCGCAGCCCTGAAGTCCGATGGAAAGGTGGCAGCTCCGACAGAAGGAGAGCCATCTGGGGAGGTCATTTTTTCTGTCAGGATTCTTCAGTGATGTCAGGTTTAACATGGTTTAACTGTTTAACTATTTTTTTAAAGACAGAATTTGTAGCTTATTAGCTGATGTTGATGAAATCAGATTTGGGTATTACATCCATAGCCCTAAATGGATCAACAATGGGGTTCATCCTGGGTCCAAAGCTGATCGTGGATATATACACTCTTAATTTCTATGAACATGAAGATCATTTTTTGTTTCAAATAGATGTTCATTGCGAGCTGCTTAACACATCTTAACTCTCTTTCAATCTATTTCATGATGTTTGCTGGCATCTACCTGGCTGGTTTTAAGGGGAAATCCATGGAAATTGCAGTCCCATGCTGTTTATGTACTGCAATGTTCGCAAATACAGTTTCCTGATGTTTCCTGCAGATGTTCCCAACAAACCCAGACAACCGACGTTTCGTAGCTTTCGTAGCTCAGGTCTGTTGGGGGCATCCCAATTTTGGCGGAGACAACCGACGAGTGCAACATCTTCTGGACAAAGCTCAGGCCAGGGCAAATCTGCCGGAAACCCATGGGTTTTCTGTGTGAAATCTGCGGCTTTCCTTTTTTGGTTTCCATAAAAAAAGTACCAAGATGTACCAAGTACTGAGATATTTTCAGGTCCACTAATATGATATAATGATGGCCACAACAACAAGTAAGTATCTAAGTATCACCATCACCAACTTATGTGGTGTATGATGGGAAAAAAAATTGCATATTACTGGTGTATACCCCTACTTGGGATGATTTATAGCAACATATCGCCAGCAAATGGTTGATTATTGGGGATGGTTTATTGGCACATTCCGAAGCTTCATATCAGAAGCCGTGGTCCCTCAGATGGTAATCCCAAAAAACAACCAAAAATCACAGAAATATGCAGTATCCATAAAAAGTATAAATGAACCCTCACTAAACAACGTGGTTGGTTGTTCTAAATCAGTCATTCATAAACCAAGCAATTCTTATTGGGGTTCACGAGTTGAATCCCAGGACATTCAGGCGACCCGCCATGCATTCGCGGCGATTCTCGAAGATAGCAGTGTCATAGCATGGGGACACTTGGTCGCACGGCGAATCAGGGTTTGACTTAAGCAGGAGCCATCGAAATCGCTAGACGGAAATTGCCTTCCTCCACACACCTTTGGTCAGGCTCCCGCAATCTAAGCTGGTAGTGGGAAGTCCATGGAAATCCCCTATGTTAAATACTGTTTACAGTAACAATAAAGATAATGAAGGACAAACGTCGTGAGAATGGGATCTTCGAGGCAGGTCAGCTTAGCAGAGGCCACCCAACCAGTGACACGTTCCGCAGGCGACCCAACCAGTGGAGGATCGAACAGCGACGTATATCGACTCTTGATGGAAATGGTTGATGGTTGAGGCGACCAGGCTTGAACTCATATGACGAATGACTAATTTACATATGAGGGCGGGCCAGACCGCGAGGCCCCGGAGGTAGTATGAAATACCAGTTCGTATATTTAAAAGTCCGTATATTTAAATGTAGTTACCGTACGTATTAATGTTGTGGTCAATATTAGTTACATAATGTGTCATATATCATATATGATATATGATACAGTGACCAATCCAACTATGGGCATCAGATATTTGTTCCCGTTCCACCGCTCTGCAACGCTCGCAATTTCTGTGTTGCTGGAAGATCTCCAACCATCACTTTTCTTCACACTTCTTGCCATCTATATAATTAGGAGTCGTATGATTAACCAATATAAACAAGGTTTATTATACTATCATATACCATCATATACCATCATATACCCCATTTCTTAGACAAATCCAAGTTTCCAGATATCAGTTTTCAGTTTTCATCCCCTATTTCTGTTTGGTTCACATCCCATTTTCTTGGGTTCATATCAGGGGAAATCCCAGCATGGCGTATGTTTTGCAGGTAAACATAGGGAAACAACACATCTTCCTAGGGATTTCCCGAACACAATCAATCCATTAAATCTTAGGGTATCACCATGTTTGTGAATGTAAGTATAGTAATTTCCAATTTTCCTCGCTGAAGCCTCCATTTGTGTTGGTTAAACCATCAATTTAAATTTTAAACCATATTAAAACCATCAATTTAAAACATGTTAACCCCCATGCAATCTAAGATATCTAAGGACTGAAAGGTGTTGAGCAGATTCAGAGCACCGACCGGGCCTTTGCTGCCATCTTGTCCAACGGCACAGTGGCCACCTGGGGCATGGGCGATTCAGGGGGCGACTGCGGTGAGGTTCAGGACCTCTTGCGCCAGGTCCAAGAAATCCAGGTGCCTCTGAAGTCGCGTATCGGATCTGAAGTTTGGTGGTGTAAAAAATATGTGTTATGATGTGTTTTTTGATGTTTTTTGTAGATGGTGTTTGGTAATAACCTGGTAACATGTTTGTCATTTGGTTTATATAATTTTAAGGTTCTGTTGTCTCTTTTTTGTGTTGCTGGTGTGCTGTTGCGCTGCTGGTGTTGCTGAGTTTTGGATCGGTTGGAACTGTCCATGTTCCGGGCATACCCCAACCCATTATTCGAGCACATGCGGCGGATGCCATTGCTTTATGTTCCATAAATGTCCTTTCCTCACGCATCGTGGTTTGTTGACGGTACCTGTTGTTGAACTACAAATAGGAATAAGTAAGAACATGATGGAACAAAGAGTATACCCGACCGAACTAAACTAATTCTTTCAACTTGAGGACATCATTCCCAAGCGCTCCATGTATGAGATATTTACCAACATTTACCCCATGACAGTTCATGTCGAGTGGTTCAAATTGGCTACTGGCAAATTAAAACATACCAAAAAGAGTCCATTTGCGGCTTATTTTTTACCCATAGCCAGCAAATTATGTACTACCTGTTCTCAGTATCAAGCGATCATATCCTGCATTGGGTCAAACCCCCACATTTTGGTGCTCCATTTTTGACCCATGGTGCCATAAAAAATCCCCATGGTTTAAGACCTCAGTTCCACAATTATCTGATGATATTTGAGGACCATAAAGTGGGATATCCCCCATGGATTTTGGACAAACTCATAGCTGGGACGTTTCCCTGTACCAATGGAAAGTATATACAGTTTTTTTTTTACAATTGCTTACCCCATGAATGTCTCATTTAGCATCAACATCCCATTGATATCATGCATATACTCTCATATTGTACTTCAATATGCTGGTTAAACCTCAATTAATATACCATGATTATCCCATGCTGGCATTATGGTTTGTTAATACCACTAATATTCTTTCTATTCTACCTACAGTATATTCCATATAATGTCATATAATCCTATATATCCATATCCCATCCCATTAATCGATATTACCCATTCATTAGTATCCCATTGTACTGTTGCTTCATGCCCTATTGTTGGTCAATCTCCCACTTGATCCCCATAAAATCCCCATGAATCAATTTCATCAATATCTACTTCCTTGGTGAAATTCATTTTTTCAAATATGGAAATATGGGAGTATTCCATATACCAATAAATATATATATATTATATATATATACCAATATGGGATTCATTGATTGATTGTATATAGAAATCAATCCCCCGAAGACATTCCATAGCCCCATAGCCACGGCGGCCACGGCGGCCACGGCTTCGGCCAGGCCTCGGCTCGCGCCTTTGCTGCGCTCCTGGCGGATGGCTCTGTGGTGACCTGGGGTGACCGCAGCTATGGTGGCGACTCCCGACGCGTGCAGCCGGAGCTCGTCAACGTGAGGTCGGGGCGGCCCTGGCGGCCCTGGTTCATGGCGAGGGCGAAATGATCCACCAATGGTGGGTTTTCCATGGTTTTCCACATCGAACTGGCGAAGTTTATAGTAGGGTATCTAATATGTGGGATATTGCCAGCTTAAGATATATTTTTGCATATCAACTGATGGTGATGGTGAAAACCAATTGATTCACCTGAGCAAGAGGCTAAACTCTCCGTGTAGGAGGTATGTATTCGAGCGCTCTCGTATGTAAAAATATGCATCTTGATATGTAAAACGATATAGTGAAGTCCCAAAAACGATAACCTGGGAATCA
>Ga0126342_10017015_pt1 | contig 12613 bp, 12 predicted proteins | sample Cyp1metagenome_FD_92528 | JGI IMG/M metagenome (GOLD analysis project Ga0126342, IMG submission 92528) | Coral microbial communities from Lord Howe Island, Old Settlement Bay, Australia - Cyphastrea 1 metagenome | ecosystem: Host-associated > Invertebrates > Cnidaria > Coral ...
ATTGCCAGATATTGCCAGATATTGCCAGATATTGCCAGTTCAAGTTTGCCTGGAACAGAATTGCCAGATATTGCCAGACTTGGAAGGATGACGAAGACAAAAATGGTATAAACATGTATAAACAATTATGGACAACCACCATGTTCATCCATTAGACTTGGATGAAGGCAAAAATTGCAGAATTTTATGGAACATTCATGGAAAACCACCATAAAACCGCCATTTATGCACCATGTTGCCATCTTAATCCATTTTCATAAATGTGTCTCATCGCCGTCGAGTTTGTCGTGAGGCGAACAAGTGGAAATTCACCTGTGCAGATCAAGCGCAGACGGGCAACAGTTTGTTCTCCTATGGCAAATCCTTGCTGGAGAGCAACTCTTGGATTTGCCGAGTCAATGATTTGGAAAATCCCCAATAGATCAATGATGATCAATGGAAATCCACAACTTGGGGAATCCGGAAAAAAACAGATTCTTTTTGGGTTCCGTAAAAGCACATACAAGAATTGGATGAAGGCAATGTCAGCATTGTTTTGGATTGATGTGTTGGACGTGTTGCATAAAGGTGTAACATGGTGTAACTATGCTCTGTGAAAGGTACATCTAGTTGCTGAAATGAGCACTTTTTGTGGCCCCCAATTGGATGGTTCACCCCTCCCCAAATTGCACATGGAACGCAAGCTTGGCAAACACATCGGCAAATCATCTTCCAGAACCAATGTTTGGGTTCCATGGTTAAGACATGTTACCTCAATGGCTTGACTCATTGCCCCAGCCACACTGCGCGCCCGAGGCAGCTATGGAGTGCAACGCGGCTTTGGCGAGATCGAGCGTCAGCTGGGAGAAGTGGAGGAGGAGATGATGTCGAAGCTTGGTCCTGTGGCGCCCCTGTCGCGCCCCAGGGGCTCCAAACGAAAACGGTTTCTGTTGGTTTATACCCTCTGGATCCCTCTGGTATTTTTTAATATACGGTAACTACATTTAAATATACGGATTTTTAAATATACGAACAGGTATAGTTTCGTCGTTCCGGGCGCTTGGATGCTCGTCGTGAGCTGGCATGGTTTGGCCATGTTTGGAGGACGAATGCAACCAGCCGCTGGGTATATGTGTGATGATCTATTGGTTGCAGGTGATTGTAAAATTCGCCGCTGTTACCGGCTGGTATTGCTGGCATGATTGTCCACCAGACTTCGGCCCTCCAACTTTCCGTAGACTGATTCCTTGCCTCTATCGCATCTTTGCAATCGTCACAGTGCTATTTGAAGTGATTTTTCCAGTGACCACCTTCATCATGCTGGTGCTGGCAGACACTTGCACGCCAGGCCTAATTGCAAACACTTGGTTTGTGCTGTCGCCTTTCATCTGCTGGATCATGTGTCCGAGGCATATTCCCATCGAAAATATGGCCATGTTGGTGAATACTTTTACTCGGATTGGTTTCGATCCTGATACCTTCAACGACGAAACTTACGCAAAAAGTTGCGCTATTTGTTCGTCAGACTTTGCTGCATCTACTGCATCTACTGCATCTACTGCATCTACTGCATCTACTGCCATCGTGTCGCCCCCCCTGTGCTGCCGGTCGCCACGTCTTTCACGAACAGTGTTTGGTTGGCTGGCTTCAAAGAGCGCGGTCATGTCCGGTATGTCGCAGCCGTTTGGATCCCGCAGCTGGTCCTGGAACGGTAGAGCCAGTAGACGTGGAACTTTCATTTGCTTCGTGAGAGCAGAGTCTGAGCAGAGCCTGGGCATGCTCCGGCAGAGCTCACTTAGAGAACATTACCAGAGTGCCCACTATGTCAGGTTTCCCTGCAAGAGTGCCAATAGCAAAGCGGCTTCTTCCTCACTTTATCAATCCTGCAAACACATTGCCAAGGAAGGAGATTGGGCATGTCATTGTGCTGGTCCATGGCATTGGAGAGAAGATGTGGAGTGAGGAAGGCACCGGGGAAAACGCTGTGATATACATTGCGGGTAATGGATGCCATGGCAGTTTTAAAAACATTAAGAAAACATCATTGTTCCGAGGGGAAAACACACTACACTGTTTCACAAGTAGATTTGATTGCCATTAGAATTATTAGATGCAATTTGGGTACTAGTAATATTGACTTGTTTATCTATCTCATGAAATCTGCTCTGATAAGAAGACGATTTGGTTAGTCCGGTGCCTTTTGAGCCCCCATGAAATTTATTTACAATATTATATATTATATAATTACATTTATATTTATACACTTTATATATATATATAATTACATACATGAATATATATATATATATATATACAACATTATATAATATTATATATATAATATTATAGATAATATGCTGTGATGTTGGCTAGTTGTTTCATTCTTTTGCTACATTATTGTACATAATTCATCCCATATTTTTTCATACTTGCCTGCATTTGCCCGTGTCTCCTAATTTATTACATTTCTTCCTATCCTAATTTACTATACATATTTCAAATTTCTATATCTTCCTCATATTTCCCCACCCATTTTCCCCCAAAAGCACCATTCAAAAACATCACGGCGCGCCGTTCCGTAGACTCCGTAGGCTGTGGCCTGGCCTGGTCCTCGGGCGTCTTCCGTCAGCTGGTCCACGCCAAGCAGCTGCGGGGCCATGGCTTCGTGAAAGCTGGCGACGGCTGGGAGTTTCCGGGGGAGACGCCGCCAGAGGTGAAGAAGGACGAAGTCTTGGAGGCCCCGGGGAAACCATGGGGAAACCATGGGGTTGATCTGGTGAGATACTGGAAAAAGGTGAGGAGATCACTTCGAATAGATAAATATACAGTATATATATGATATATGGTGAGGAGATCAATTGGAAGCAAAAGTTGGGTATAGAAAGAGATACATTGTGGGAATAGAACTAGTTTGACACCTAGCATTTATATTGTGATTTACGGGACTTGAACGGGAGTATAGCGGTTTAAATGGGATAGGATGGGGATTAATAATTGACTATAGCTATTGGAAGCGAAACGTTGGGGTAACATGTGTGTAACATGTGGGAATAATAGTGCCTACCATTTTATGACGATATGATGGGATATAACTACGAATAGGATTGTTTTTCTAGAAATATGGTGAGTCTCTAGTTGGCAGGTTGATAATATTGGCTTATGCGGCAAGTTGTGATGGGGATGATGGGGTTTTGTGCCCATCTTGACTCTTTGAAACCATAGAAACTATGTTTAGATGCTGTATCTGAAATTTGGGTGAATTGTGATTGAAATGATGGTTTCAGAGGTGGCTATATGCCAGATTGTACAACATGGGCGTGTATGAAATTGGGGTATACGGTATACCGGTATACCCCATAAAATGGCAATTTGAGTGGGGAGGTGATGAGAAACCATGGTATGATTTCACTTCATTTCATGATGTGAGTCGTGGGGGTTGCGACACTCCTGGTTATCGCTTTTCACTCCATGTCCTGGATAGTAGTGGCCACATGACGGACATGGCTATACAGGTAGCTACTTGCTACCTGATGCCAGTGTGGATTCTATTTGTTTTTCCTAGAAATGTTTCTTGAGCATATTCAAACCTCAAGTACCCTCTGGTAATTTGTTTACACAGCTATGGTAAATTGCCTATTTATAGTTGATATATCTATTAAACATGGTGATTTGTCCATAGCTTTTTGTTAGTGACTACCATACGGTACCCCCAAATCATCCATTTTAATAGGCGGTTCCGTTATAAATCTCCCAGCTATTAGGGGTATCCCCATTTATGGACACCCCCATATTCAAAGCTCAAGTAACTCAAGTCACTCAAACAACTATTTAACATAGCTATGGAAAATGGTCTATTTCTAGTTGATTCATCTATTAACCATGGTGATTTGTCCATAGCTTTTACTGTTAGTGACTACCAGAGGGTAACCGGGCAACCATAATTATGGGGATATTATTAACCATTTGGTTACTGGTTTGGAACACCATTATTATTATAACAAACCATAATTATGGGGATATTATACTTATGCTTCTCCATTATTATTATAACCATTATTGTAACCATTAGTGAATGGGAATTTCAGGATCCAAAAATGGAGGTACTGTACCATATAAGGCCATATTTTCTGGGGATATTCCTTACATAGGCCTCTTATATGGTAGGTACCTCCAATTTAGGATCCTGGAATGGCCATTGAATTAGTCACTCTTAAACAACTCATCCAGTCCACCAAGGCTTCCTGGTGGGAGACGGTCCACACGGACGAGATGGACGCTCGTTTGGCGCGCATCTCGTTGCCATCGATGAAGCAGGTGCGACAGATCGCCAACTTCACGGCGCCACGGTGAAACCAACGGCGGTTTTTAGCACAGATGGCTGGGAAAACCATGGACAAACCCCTTGTAAATGATATAAAAATTGGTATCTATAGGAAGATCCCATGATATTCCATTGTCATGTTAGATTACCAGATGGTCAACTTTGCAACGAGGAATGTATCAGAACTCTGGAGAGTTCGTCCAGTCGCCGATTGGGATTGGTGAAGTGGTGGTAATGTCATGCAATGTCAATCCCCTATGATTAGTAGACCCTGGTTGACAAAATTTCTCGGGCTTCTTTGCACTTAAATAGTGTACCTGGTACCTCACAGTTTGTTAATCTGGGGTTCAGATAATGAGTTCACATAGATCACTACAGGATTTCCCACCTGCTGACTAAGGTGGTAGATGCGCTTTACTACATGCATCCCGGACACAAAGAAAAGATCTTGAAGGCCGTGGCCAAGTCAGTGGAAAGCGCGCTGGCGCGATTCTATGAGCACCATCCCGACTACAAGGCACGGCAAGCATCATTGGATCCTTTTTTTTAGGGTCTCAAAAATCTGGAATAATCATGAATAATCTGGATGATCAATTCTGGATGATACCATCAACATCCATCATATTGTGACCATTCCGAAAAATCGCTGGGGTCATCCGCGTGTCGACCACGCGCATCGAAGCATCGAGATTTAACATTGATCTGGATAAATTATAACGACCTCACTACGACCTCACTGGAATCATGGTTAATACGGGAAATCATACCCAAATGGCCTTAATTCAGATTAGTGAAATATTATAATTTACCCAGATTGATGTTTGAAGAACCATTAGTGCTTAGTTATTCACCAGGATTATTCAACTTAGTAACTTATTTGAATAACCTGGAATAACTAGCCACTTCGATGTTTATGGACATAGGATGACATGAAAATATACATATTTATGGAACTCTCTCCACCATAATAATCACATGATATCCAATTGATATCCCAAATAATGTGGCTTTTATATGGTTATACAATACATAACAATTCATAAAACCACAGATGGATACTGATGGTCTATCCATCCAGCCTTGCACCGAGTCTATCAGGGCTCGGTGGTGCTGGCGGGGCACTCCTTGGGTGGCGTCATTTTGTTCGAACTCTTGCGCACGGGGAGTCCCAAGCTGAGCTTCGTGCCTCAGGAGGGGCTGGAGGGGCTGGAGGGGCTGGAGGGGCTGGGGTTGGTAAGACTTGGACCGGGTTTTTCTGCAGAAAATTGGAGTAATGCGGAGAGCTTCATTGACTTAAAAGTGTGAGTTTCACCAGCAAAAATCAGCAAAACCAGAGATTTGGGCAGAAAACGTTAGATTCTACAGGATAAGAATTATGTTTTAAGCACAAACATGTTGGAGTTTCCTGCCAAACTGCTTGGCCTGTGGGATGATCATCGTATCATCTAATTTTGGGGTTGATAATTTTGACCCATCCCCAAATCACATGATTAGCAATACATAATGATACATTATATATATACATATATATATACATATATATATATATATACGTATATATATACGTATATATACATATTCATATCCCGTTATGATTGGTGATAATTGAAACCCGATTTTCCTTGGTGAAACTTGAACCATTCACCCCACAACAGCCCAGCCCAGCGGCAGGTCCTTTTCACTATGGGATCACCCGTGGGGTTGTTTCTGCACACGGCCGACAGCATCCCGAACCGTTCCTTCAGTTTGCCGGGAGGGCGTCTCGGCGACCAACTGTAGATGGTGGCGCAATCCGATAAACCACCAAGATAAAGGTTGAAAGCATTTCTGGTTGGTGGTGACTGGAACCATGGAATTTTATGACTTTCCATTTTTTGGGAAGAGTAACCCCAACTGACTTTCATATTTTTTAGAGGGGTTCAAACCACCAACCAGATTTGAAACCCTATAAATCATGAGATATACCACCTAGTACCACCAACTGGTGCAGGATTTCGTCACTGTATGGGGCTTTGCGTATGAAAAATTGGGGGTTGAACTTGGCGCGAAGCAGAAAGAATGGGTTTTTTTGGCTCGCAAGCCAGTAGGTAACCACAAGAAATTGCCCAGTTAGATTGATGGAATATCACCAGTTGGATACATGGCTGAATTGCTTATAAATCACTGACGATTCCTCGCATATCCAAGTAGACTGACAGGTGAACGGGGGTGAACGCTGAATGGTATTGATGGGTTAAGGTTCAGCCAGTTGGATGTTTCATATCCTGGGTTTCTCCCCACTGTTCACCGAGTCAGATGGAGATACATCCTGTAGGAAACCATAATGCTGATGGACGATCTGTGAATTCACAGCAATCTGAACGATAGCCGAAGACCAGTTTGGCTTTCAGCGTCTGCAGGGAAGCCACTCATAGCTCCGGGATGGACGGGTCAAACCGGACTTTTTCGAATAAACAACAAGTAATTATAGAATCATAGAATATCCATAGAATATCCATAGATTATCCATACATTATCCATAGATTAACGATAGATTAACCATATATTATCTTCCAGAGTCCAAAGTGCTCAAATCATGGCTGTCCAACCAGCCACCAGCAGGTGTTTTTCAAAAACAGTGACACAATGAAATTAAACCAGCCAGTATCATGGGAGTTTTTCTACATGACTAATCATACCAAGAAAAAATCGCTGTTCAACTCCAACATAGAAGTTACCCTCTGGTAAACTAACATAGCTATTGAAAATGGCTATTTAGCTCGTTGATTTACCCATCAAAAATGGTGGATCTTTCCATAGTTATGTAAAGGTTCACCAGAGGTTAAACCTGCATTCATCACCATTAGATCCCACTAAACCATACTAAACCACCATGAAATCCCATTATATAAATCCCATGAAATCACCATTAATCACCAGTTTACCAGAGGGTCATCATAGATCAGGTGGTCATAATCCACTGTTTTTTCGAAGACATCCACCTTTGACGAGGACCCGTTACTTCAACATCTTCCATCCTTTGGATCCCGTGGCCTATCGCGTTGAACCCTTGATCGCCGAGGAGAATCCATAAAAATCCCACTGGAATCATCAGGGGGAAATCATGGAGAAAGCACCAATCAATGGGTGATTATCTGATGGATTATCTGATGTTGATGTGATTTTACATTGCCAAAACAAAAACATCGTAGAGGTTCCCTAGAATTCAGTTCGGAAATCCGGTGTCCGTCCGTGTCTCAAAGATGAGGTTGTCCAAATATGATGCCCTCAATTTTTCCTATATTTCAAAGGGGAAAATGATCAACCCTTGGATTCCTAACGTACCCCATTTTAAGACAAAGCGCGCGTTTTGCTAGAAGCATGAACAAAACGATGATGTTCATGTAAATGTTCCTGTAAAGCAATCCTGAATGAGATATCAATCTTTGTCTTCTCACCCTGTTTGTCCTTTCCTGATGCTCTATCTGTGACATAATATGCATTAATATGCAAACTTATGTACTAATACCTACCAGAATGGGTTACAAATGACCTCCAGCGATGGTAAATCTGCAAGATTCCGACTTATTTTCGCAGCGCGTTTCGCACCGCAGGAGTTAGAGAAATTGGATCCCGAATGGATCCCTTGCGACTCGGATCAGCTGAATTGGGGAGGCTACAAAACGAACCACGCCTTGCATCAGATGGGCAAGACCATGTACACCTGGGCACGCGGGGAGGCACGCTCGCCCGGAAAACCGTTGGAGTTTGGGAGTTTGGGGAACCCATATTCGGAGCCATCTGTACGAGACACCACTAGTGACTTGGGGATTTGTTCTGGACTGCCCCTTTGGATGCTGAAGTTGCCGAAGTGAGGAGCCCCAAATCTATTGAGCTCATGGCTTAATGGTGGGGACAATCATCCTGATATCCTGGCTGTGGGTGGTGTTTTCCCCCATAAATTACAGATATGATATACTAGAATCTCTAGACATGACCATGGTTTGTGTTTTGGCGTGCCATATCATATCCCAACTGTTTTCCATTCTCTCATTCTAGCCGTTTGTTGTTATTATCGAACACCCCAGGAGAAAGCTAAGAACGATCTCCTGCGGCTCATTGGAGGGGTCGCCTTAAATGCGGGCGACCGCGTGGACTGGTCCTTGCAAGAGGATATGAGCAGCTCGCAGCAAACGCCCAAGGGACCATATGTTCCAAAAGAAGTGGATTTTAACCAACAACAATGGTGAGTTGACCACTGGAAATTGGGATTTGAATTGGACCAGCAGGAAAACCTTGGAAAACCTGCACCAAGAATGGTGACTCTAACTACTAAAGAACAGCTATCCTTCTGCCACTCTTTGGTTGGTTGATGCTCCATCCAAGAAACACGCGCACATCTTGTACTGTTTATCCGAGTGGCAAGCGTTACATATTTTGTCGCTCTCTCTCTCTCTCTATATATATACACTATATACATACAACTACAGCAATTACATGTTTTTTTGGAAGAAGCATACACGCAACTGACCTTTTGCATGTTCCAACGTCCTTTTCTTGGCGAAGAAAAAAAACCGCTGCCGAGGTATGTGGACGACCGTAGGGGTGGCAGGTGAGTTGCTCCTGGGCTGATTGGGCTGATGGAGACGGTGGTGGTGCCCCATGGGTTTATGGGGATTATATCCAAAGCAACCTATGGATGGGGATATCTCAGGGAAATATATATATATATATATTATGTACTACACAAGATCTGCTTTTGATGCCGTGCTATAAAATGCTTTAAGGTAGATCTCGGGGGGGTATCGTATATATTATGTAGTGTATATATGCTGGCTCAGACCTGCTTCGCGCCACAACGGCGTGCAATTTTTCATTTCTCATCTGGCCAGCTGGCTCCGCACCCGCCGCTTTAGCGAGCCTACTTTTCAACCCTCCAGAGCCACAAATCATTGGAAAAACATAGTGTTTCGCGACTTTGCTACCTTTTCGCGCACCTGCATCTTCTTTCTTCTCACTTTTTCTCTTCTCTGATCTTCCCTCTTTTGCTCTTCTCTTCTCTGACTCTCTTCCCACCTCTGCTTTTCCATCTGTCCATATTGTCGGAAGTTTGGCTTTCTAAACTTCCTTCGGCAATATATATATATATTTATACACATAGCGAACCCCAAAAAGATGCCGAAACGTCTTTTTTAAGGATGCTTGGTAGATGGTGTTTCACTCTTAGTTTCCAGATGTACAACTGTTCTTTCGGTTGGGGCGAGACTATTTTTGGTATAGTAAGTACCACCATCAATTATTTTTGGGTGTTTCTGAAACTGGGGGCATTCCCGAATTGAAGTGGATTATCATGATGTTTCACATCAAGCTGGCCATAGTTTGGGGTACGGTGTATACTTCATTTTGGGCCAAGGCCATGATGGGGGCCGACCTGGATTTTGAACCTCATTGATAGTCCGCAAAGATATTGGAAACAATGTGGTTTGTTAGACAGATAATCAGATAGCCAGAACCACCATTAAAAACTCATAACTGAAAGATTCAACTTGTGCTTTGTCAAACTCTAAGAACAATGACTTTTGAATCGTTTTTTGGATGCAGTCGTATTTGGATCTGAGGATGCAAGCGTTGCCCAGCCACTCATGCTACATGAAGTCACCAGATGTTGCAGCCTTTATTCAAAACCACAGCACCAAGATTGCGGTGGCCAACAGCTGCTTGGAGATGAGATGGGTCCCTATGTTTGGAAATTTGGGTGTGCTTATTCAAAAAACAAAAACACATGTATGGAATACCATTGCATCTATGTAGGCGTGCATACCTGACATGTCTACATATAATAGATTATATGACAGTCATATCTGCAATATCCGCTCCCAGCCCATCCCGGACCAAATCACTCCGGCCCAAGGCCTCGTGGCCAAACATGGGCCAGAGATGTTCCCCGATGCCTCCGAGACGGTGAGCGGCAAAGGCAAAGGCTCCAGCGGCACGCCTGGGACGCCGAGTCCCAAGAGCGCCGGCTGAAGTCACCAGCTTCGTCCCACGAAAGTGGAAGTTGAAACAGCAGAAAATGGGGATGGCATTATTTTTGATGGGATTTTTCAATGGGATGTGGATATAAGTTACCAACAATACGATCTTTTGGGTACCTGAAGAATTGGGGATACCCAATTGATTCCCAGTTGAATTGGGAACGTAGTGACCATGTGATTGTGGCGTAGCCTATGTTCATACAAAACCACGTCACTGCTTGGTGGTTCATCCCACTTCCTAAGTAAATGTATGATGTAAGTGATATCTCTGATTAGTACAAGTTGGATAAGTGAAGTTAATCAAGGTCGATCCACTGAGAAGCGGGGTGTTTGCTTATCTACTAAGTGAGTGGGATGAGCGGCCAATCCTGGCTTGAACCAGCGCAGCGTGCAGTCTGCGGTCTGCGCCAGCCGAATTGCTTTTGAAAAAAATCCTCGCCGGGACTTCAGGGTGATGCGGGAGTTGTACACAGGAAGTGTTTGGATACCCTCTGGCATTTAACGTGGCTATGGACAATCAGCATCTTTTTATAGGTAAATAATGGAACTAACTTAACAGTGGGTATTCGCGCAGATGGTGCTTGGGATGTTTTAAAGAGAGTATTACCATTTCCCTGCTGATGGTATCTCGAGTAAATTCTTCGGGGAAGGGACACGTGTTTCTTAACCCAAACAGCTTACCCTCCAGCAAATTCAGATCATATAATTATTAGATATGGAACAAACCATAGTTGTTTTCTATAATTATTTGTGTATGAGTCAGAACCCTAGTACCCCTTTGTTGACCCAAAATAGTTGGGATATGCTGGGATTTGTGGATGTTCATCCCCCCAAATATGATTTCTTCATAGGTTTTGACATGTTTTGACCCATCTATGGTTAATCCATGTTAATCCAATTTTTCCATATATTTTACATTATTTTTCATTATAATGTATAATCCATTGTTGATGATTAAACCTACATATAGTAAGGGCTTTGGGCTAAAAATCCCCATCTATGTCGGCTAATTTTTTTCAGCCTCTGGAGCCGCCAGATTCTTCCCAGCCGTATGCGGCTCACCATTACACCCACTGAAGCTCCTTTGAACGCTTTGTGAGGCTTGGTGGTTGACGAAAATGTGAAGTGGGGAAAAACCGCTGGACAAGTTATACCCTCCGATGGATTTTCAAAAATGGCTAGCTGGAAGATCCCCGAACTAAATAGAGGTTGAATGGGAAAATCATCTATAAATGATGGATTTTCAACTGCCATGTTTTGATTGCAGGAGGGTAATGAAACCAATAAATAAACCGCAGCTAATGTCGCGAGGCCAATCATTATCATGCTTGATTTCTTGGAATCTCTCAACCTAATGTGGGACACCCCAATAACAAACAATCCCCAGTTTTGCCGGAGATGGTTCGATATCCCCATCTCCAAATGGATCTTTGTGGCTTTACAATGGTTTACCACATCATTCAAAATGATAAGAAAGACCCGTCCCACAGATCACGCGATATTTTAATGAAGCGATTTCTGACATTGTTTCGCGTTGTCGTACATGGTTTTAATGAGGGAAAATTAGATGAAATGCACCATCAAAGACACTTTTTCAGAATGACATTTTCAGAAATGTTCAAAATCCCCAGCTTCATGACATCGACGCGTGAAAGAAATCTAGATGCCGCTCCTCAGGATCTTTGCTTCCGCCGGGGATGAAAAACTGCAGGGCCCTCAATGCCCTAGCGCTACTCGTAGGGCTCCGTTGGCCCGTGTAGGGGGATGTGAAATCACACTGCCGTTTGTTTCGAAATGTTGCGAACAAACCATCATGGGGATCTAAAATGATCTAACAGGACAACCCAATTAATAGATAAGGGCACATTCCACTTGAGGCGAGCCAAGCTGCAGGCAGAAGAGGCCCAGTTTTCACCAATCTTGAGCTGCTTTTCCATGGTTTGAATGTCTACTTGGTATATGAGTATATGACTGATACTCGTGAAATTTTGTGAATATTTTTTTTCTTTTTTTGCTGGGTATATAGATAGTGAGTATATAACGATATTCACACAAAAAACACTGCAAAAAATCAGATCTATGTAGGTAATCACTATATAACCACTAACAATAGAAGAACAAGAAGAACAAGAAGAACAAGAAGAACAAGAAGAGCAAGAAGAACACGAAGAACACAAAGAACACGAAGAACACGAAGAACACGAAGAACACGAAGAACACGAAGAACACGAAGAACACGAAGAACACGAAGAACACGAAGAACACGAAGAACACGAAGAACACGAAGAACACGAAGAAC
>Ga0126342_10017016_pt1 | contig 12611 bp, 22 predicted proteins | sample Cyp1metagenome_FD_92528 | JGI IMG/M metagenome (GOLD analysis project Ga0126342, IMG submission 92528) | Coral microbial communities from Lord Howe Island, Old Settlement Bay, Australia - Cyphastrea 1 metagenome | ecosystem: Host-associated > Invertebrates > Cnidaria > Coral ...
GTGTTGTTCATGTGCTCTGCGCGTGCGCGCAGGTGCAGAGCACAGTGTGATGTTCTTGTCATACCGCAGCTTGTAACCATCTTACCACACATCTTTTTGTCGCATTTTTGTGCTTGTTCTTCTATTTGTTCTTCTTGTTGTTGTTATTCTTATTGTTGTTGTTCTTCTTGTTGTTGTTGTTGTTGCTGCTGCTGCTGTTGTGGTTGTGGTGGTGGTAGTTAGTAGCAGTAGTAGTAGTAGTAGTTGTTGTTGTTGTTCTTGCACTTGCGCTTGCAACGCAGCTTATTTCGCATTTTTGTGAACCTCTAGAAAATCGTCCAATAGGTGGTGTTTCCGCAATTTTTGAGACCCTCGGAGCAAAACACCTCGTCAATATTGGAACGTTTAGGGATTATCCGCACCGTAACTTTCATAATGTAAAGACGTCCTTCCCCTCCTGGGTCAACCTCAAGGACATGCCAACAATTTTTGGCTCAAGATGCCCGTAGACAAGGTCGCCGCTTGCTGTGTGTCTGTTGTTTGGGTTGGTTGTTTTTGGGGTGTTAGTTCACAATTCAATTGGTTATCAGTTCCGTAGTTTGCTCTTGTTGAACCCCAAAGTAAATTTCATTCCACCAACCCTGCGGCCCGGGTTAAAGGGTCGCTTCCATGTCATCACCGTGCGCGATTTCTGAGGGAAGACCGACTACAACCCTGTCTTGGTGGCCACAGTACCGACCAATCACTGGCAATCGCTGTCACTTGAGTGGAGCTTGGTACCTTTGGCCCAGAATCTGCACGGATTTCAAAGTGTGAATTCCTGCTTTGCTCAGTTCTGCGTCTGCTCAGTTCTGCGTCATAGGACCAGTGCATTCGCCCATTTTGACAATCCTCATTTTTAGCGCCACCGCATTGGCAAAGGAAGTCTGATCCGAAGTTCATGTGGAGTTTCACAGCGGACTTTCTGCGCTGGTGGGGTTTTCAGTGAACGGCCCAAGTCTTCCGACCGTGTGTCACAGCTCAGGTGTCGCCGCGTCGTGCAAGCTGTTTCGCTGCAAGGAGTTTCACTGCGGTAGTTTTTGTTTGCAAGAGATTTCACTGCTTGGATCTGAATTTATTTTGCGGATTTGGAACCACTGGCTGCTTCGTGCCGTGGATTCGCAACTTAGTTTGCTTGTTTATTGCATACGACTTTGTCACTTGGATTCCTTCGCATCGGATTGCCTCCCGGTGATTGGCTGCTTTCGGCGCCACTCGGGTAGTACCGAATCTCAAAGCCATGTTGCCTTTTATTCTTCCAATTGTTTGCCTTTGGCGCCGCTCGGGTGGTGTCGAGAGCTGTGGATTTGTGTTTTGTCAATCTCCATATTCCAGAATGTCAGCATCAGACCCAGCATTATCAAGTTTGAATTTGAGTTCGGATTTGGTTGTCCAAGGTTGTGTGGGCAAGGTCACGTCCCAGAGATCTCGTAACAGTTCCTCAGGTACTCCATCTTGCAATCGTTCCACGAAAATTATCCAGGGCGGTGGTTTTGGGAGGAGGTCGGTAGCACCATAGTGAGAACAATGCCTCAGGCATCCCAAAGCCGAGATCCATCCCCTTCCCACAGTGGTCAGGACTCTGTTGATGTTCCTTTAGAAGTTCACCATCAAGAGATGCATGCTCATGATGATAGAGTCCAAACGGTTGCATTCGGTGTTGATCCTGCTGAACATGGTAGAATGGTTAGTGAAGCCCAAAGACTTTTAGATGAGCCTCAAAGCAGAGCTGATCATTTTGAGAGTTTATCAAAAGGAATGTACTCTCATGCTTGCCAGCGAGCCCAACAACTTATGACTTTTGCCCAGCAACTGCGTTGAGAAGGATGATCTTTGCAGCGACTTTCTGAGGAAGTTCAATTGGTGAGAGCACAACGTTCAAGAAGGTAATCGTCATTCAATATTCCTCGAAGTTCCCGTCGAGCGAAAACAGCCCGTGGTGAGAGTCCTGGGAGACGCAACATTTTGCAAGTCATCAAGAGTTTGCCAAAGCCACCAGAACATGGCAAGAGTGTTGCGATTGTTTCCACATCTCGTGCATCTAGACTGGCATCCCAGCCGTCACAGTTGCCCACGGGAATCCAGAAAATGGTCCGCACTCCTCGGTTCATAACACCCGCGAGCGTCATGATATGAGATCCCAGCAAGTGAATGTTGGAGTTGATCCCATGGTTTTCGCTGAGATGGTGTAAGAGCCCAAGGGTTGGAACAATTGGCCCAGGAAGTTTGCAAACAAGCCTGTGTTCGCATTCAAGACTTGGCCGATGTTGCTGAAAATTTGTGCCAGTCGGGATGTAACCAAGCTTCCAGTTTGCAGCTTCTCATCCAAGAGATCCACACCAGAAGAATGAAACTTGAAGAACAGATCCATCAAAATCGAATGTTGACAGAACACATGGAGCATCATAAGGTTCAGTTAAGTGATCAAGTTCACCAGAATACAGTTTCGGCCACCGAGATGGAATCAGAGAAGTCCCGGGTCCATAACCTTTTTGGTCATAAAGATGCCTAAATCACCCGGTTAACGTCTCAAGTTTCAAGTCTCCAGTCAGCGAATGCCCGGCTTCAGGAGAGATTGGCTGCTATGAGCGCCACTCCCTCAGCAGTGTACCGTAAGCCAGAGGCGCCTAGGATGCTGAGTGCTGACATGGCCACACAGCTGAATCCTTTGTTTGAAGCAGCGAAGAGCTTGTCACGTCGAATGGATTGTTTTGAAAACACCCCATAATAGCGCGGCCATTCCAAGTGGACAGCCACATGTTCCATCACCGTCTTTTGGCAATGTTGACAATGCCGCCTTGCCTTCGTCAGGACTTCGACTTCCGATTGGTCCGCCCGGTCCTCCTCCAGATGATGGTGACTGGCCGGAAGAAGGTGGGGATGATGATGAAGAGGAATTGGTTGCCGATGTTACCCCTGTAAGTGAAAGAAAAGAAAAAGATTTGGTTGACTCTAGAGCTCTTCAGAATGCTCGCATTGAACCTTTGCTCAACAATGCATCCGAGCACAATCAATGGAAGAACACACTCATCCTTTTGTTTGGACGCCTTGACACTTCCGGTGAAGAGGCGCTGAATAAGTGGATTACACCAGCCTTTCATGTGGATTCTGAAAGGGCTTCAGAATGTTTGGAGTCGTCAAGCATTTTTTCCACGTCATGACAGGTGGCTTGCAGGTGAGTTGATCAAGTCCATCAAAGGTTTGCCTGAGTTGTCTTTCAAGGTACAGGCGTATGTTGAAGGTTGCGCTCGCAAAGTTGAGGCTCCAAGAGGAAGAGCCATTCTCAATATGATTTCCCGTCATTTTGACTTGGACGGCGCAGCCCAGAGTGAGTGTCTTTCAGATCAACCTTCAAGGATACTCTATCAAAGAACTGCAGGACGTTTCTAGTTTGATGATGCGTACCCTCAATTCAATTCCATGAGAAGATTGGCCGAGCCAGCGGATGTTGCGGGAATGGTTGTTTCATCAGCTGTTTCAAGTCCGGAAACTTGAGAGAACTATTGACTTGATCAAGCGCTCAGATCCTTCGTCGCATGAAAGAGAGTTTTCATTCCTTTGGGAACGTTTCCAACAGCTTTTGGTTGAAGAGCATGAGGGTGTCAATGCTCGTGCAAATTGAGTTGTCTTTCAAGAGCTCGAAGAAGATTGGTCAGGAAACCACAAAGACGCCAGCTGTGCCAGCCAAAGCATCGTCAGCAGGTCCTTCAGTGACTGCCGCAGTTTCAAGTCCAGCTCCTCAGAGGAAGCAGGTGCTAAGCCACCACCACAAGCAAAGTCAAAGACAGCTGGAAAACCCTTAGCAGCTGCTGAAAAGGCAAAGATACCACGTATCTTTTATCAGATGCCGTCTGGTTGCAGTCATGGTGAAAAGTGTATGTACTCTCATGTGAAACCACCTGCTCAAGCCAAGGAAAAGTTAGATTCAAAGGCTGGTGCCAAGGCAAAGCCGAAACAGTCTGCGCCCAAGGTTGCAGCTGCAGTGGCTATAGTAGCTGCACTTAGCTCCATGGTGACACCGTCTCAAGCCATTGTTTCCTTGGAGGGGGCCGCTGACACTGGTGCCGGCCGACACTTGTTTTCTTTTGAAGCATTGAGAGAGCAGGGCTATCATGACAGCTCCTTTTCTGGCTTTGCAAATGACTTCCATGAAAACTTCCGTTTTTCGACGGGTGGTGGACAAGAACTCTTCACAGACCTTTGGATTTTGTCATCAGGGGGCTTCTTTGGAGATGCCAATCGCTTCCTTTTGGATTCATGTCCTATTGTTCGCTCAATTGGACTTGATGCTGAGCAGAATGGTTTGGGATTTGTTTGACTTCCCGGTTCAATGCCATACCTCGTTCGAAACCCATCGGCATGTGAGATAACACGCAATGAAGACTTAGACAACCAGTTTTATGTTTCAAGAGTTCGTCAAAAATGTGCCATTGTTCAGAATCCAGTTTAGTGCGATTCCTGGAGTTCTAGCTGCGATAGAACATGATGTTGGAGATTTGGAAGTGAGAACTCCCCCCAGAAATCGCTGCGGAGTTGCTCGCGACATTTTGGCTGCTGAGCCAGCTGTTGCGCCTGGCGTAGATTTGGGAAATCGATCATCCGTCGCCGCAGAAGTCAAATAAAAAAAACTCCAGATGTTCTGCTACCCATGCTTCCCAGATCAGTTGTGCGTGCCAGAGCCGATGCTGTATCAATTGAACATCCACTGAGCCATTTTCCAAGACATCCGTTGTGTGACATTTGCAGTTGTGCCAAGCTCTTTTCAAAGCGTGTGAAATCCCATCGTGGGCAAGATCCTGATGCCGACGTGCCCGAACCTTCAAAGTTTGGAGAGCAGATTGCAATTGATCATATGGTTGTCTCAAAGTCGTCAGGTGGGCGTGTTTTTTTGTTTTGCAGTGGGATCTTCATTACAGATCCATTCAATACGAAAAGTTCAGACTTTGTATACTCATGTCTTGGACGCTTTGTTGGCTTGCGTTTCAAAAATCCAGACACCGTTTGCCGAAGTGATGCAGCACCCAAGCTCATCAAGGCTATGTTGAGGCTATGATGGCGATATGTGACACCATCTCTGTCGAAAGACCTCCAAGATGCCAATTTTTCTTCACGGACCCCTCCGCGAACCAAAAACCAGGTAAAAACAACGGTTTTTTACTTTGGCCAACAAAAAAATTGGGATCGTCCGAGGCTACAAAACACCCTAAAAAACGATGTTTTTGTGACCTCACACACACACACGAAACACCCTAAATTACGGTGACTTTGGCTCCCCTTGCTGTCCGCCGGGGTCGGTTATATATATATATACATATACACACACATACAAAAGGTACAGTAGATCCTGGGGGGCTACCTTGTTTCTTTAGTTACTTTACGGAGGAAACAAGAGGCCTCGAACTTCTTATGTAGCTGCAAAAAAGAAAAGAAAAACATTTAGGCACCTGATCATGCAAAGAAAAGAGATGAATGCAAGATGTATTAGATGAATGGATACACAATTTCATAACTGAGACATATTTAGGGGCTAAATGCAGTTATGTAGCCAATAAAGAAAAATTACGTGGCTAAAATATATTTGAATTATTACGTGGCTAGGAAAGCCTGCGCTGGGAAAACTGTCCCAGTTTGGGAAGCACCTTCGCGCGGCTCGTTAGTCAGGTAACGTTTTCGCGATGCACATCATAAGCTCTACAATCAGGTGCACCAAACTATCTCCCCTCATAACTCCAATAAAAAACGCTGCATTTTGGATATGGTGTATCAGACATCTCTGAATTTCCGACGTGGGCCCCGGATTTGGTCACACCCAAAACAAAACCACGCTTATATTGCTGCTGTTTTTCACTTGAAAAAGGATCCCGAAGAGTTCCACTCCATCGCCATCGCCATCGACATCATCATCATTATCATCATCATTGTTATCATCAGCATTACCACCACCACCACCACCATCATCATCATCATCCTCATCGTTTTCATCATTTTCATCATCACCATCACATCATCACCATCATCACCATCATCATCATCATCATCGTCATCATCATCATCATCGTCATCATCATCACCATCGGCATTGCCATCATCATCATCATCATCAGCAGCATCATCATCATCATCATCACCAATCATCATCATCATCGTCATCGTCATCGTCATCATCATCATCACCGTCATCATTTTCGTCATCATCATCATTATCACCATCATCAACATTACACTCGTCATAATCATTATCACCACCATCATCAACATTACACCCATCGTAATCATCATAGTCATCATCACCACCAGTCATCATCAACATCATCACCAATCATCATCATCATCATCATCATCATCATCATCACCAAACATCATTATCATCATCATCATGATCATCATGGTCATCATCATCGTCATCACTCGTCGGTATTATCAATCACCGCTCTTATCCTCATTATCACTATCATCACTTTGATCACTATGACCGATGTGATCATTATAGTCACTATTGTCACTATTGTCCATCACTATTTTCACAATTAACATTATTATCACTATTATCAGTGTTATCAGTATTATTTTTTTTGGGATCACGATGATCTTGTTGATGATGATGATGATGATGATGATGGTGGTGGTGGTGATGTTGATTTTGTCAACCTTGATGATGATGATGATGATTATGATGATCAGCATCAGTAACATCGTCTTCAATCTCCATTTTGGCCGCCTACCATCCGTGTTCCCATTCTCAACTGTATAATGTATCATATGTATATACACATGTTTTTCAAATGTGTACGAAGATGGACGTCAGACAGTATAGTAACGCCCGGACCGACGAAACCTTGTTGGACAACAAAATGGGTCTTTTTGTGAAACCTCACTTAATATTATAAGAGTGTAAAATATGTTGGCTGGGCGCAAACCGCGCCTGCATGGGCTGTGTATGTTTTGGATCCATGTTGCAAGGCGAGAGACATTCCAGTTGACGCCATCACGGAAGCAACACAACTGTATCAGGACACTGGGCTGAAAGGTACAAACCAGGTAAAACATTAAACTTTAAACTACTAAGGCTAAGGCTCTTGAAATAGGATATGCAACAGTGAATGACGAGGTTCTTCAATGAAAACATGTCAACGATTTGAAAATCATGCAGGAATTTCAGCTCTACGTCATCCGTGCTCAGGTGAGGCTTTCCCTGGATTTATCAAATTATCAGCAAACTCAAGCAAAAAATCTGACATGTTGACTTTGCAGCGAGGAAACTTCTTTGGTTTTCTCAGTCCATGAAAATCCACAAATAGGATTCGAAAAATCTTCTTTGGGTGGCCTGTGGCCTGCAGGCCCTACGGAAGGTGTTTGCATCAATCAAGGGCTACTACTTTCAGGCGTCACGCATGTATCGAGCACTCTTTGGCCACTTTGTTGGTTCGATTGTGCCACTTGTATGGTACCATTTGTTCCTCATTCCTTTGTCACCTGTTCCTTTTGGGCGCAGCTCAACCTTGAAGTGAATATATCCTGCAGACTATCGTTTGGGCGCGGCTTCGCTGGAGGCAGAGATTGGCGGTCAGTCTGTGACTTGGTTGGCCCCGCACCAGTTTGCCCAGGATGGGTGTGTTGTCGTTGACGTAAGCACTACTCACTACCGCTTAGGCTGCTCAGGTCTCAAATGGTTGCGTTTGTTCAGTCTGTTGAGCTCTTGCGTTTTAGATTGTCTATGCCGTTTATGCCTGGTGTGAGGACCTGCCAGCAGAGGTGGGAGCTAGTTGGAGCAGCATGTTCCAGTGCGAAACAACGATTTGTCAGACTGGTCAGGTTGACTTTAGAGTGATGCTGACGTTTTTAGAGTTCTACCGTGCCATGGTGAAGTTGCCGTCTCAAGTGCTTCTGCCGTTGTGTGCTGAGTGGGCAGTTTGTGCTTCAGTTCTTTGCTGAGGTTCGTGAACTTCCGACTGTACTCGGACTTGGGCCTGGCATATCCACCAAGGAGATTGGTTCCAGTGTTGGGTCTCCTCGGGGTTTTGGAGTGATGCATTGTTTTGCGTTCCGAGAAGACAACTTGCACGGAACCGGAACGGAACCTTGGCAGAACCCTGGAACTATGGGCCTCACACACTGCTGGGTTGCAAAGCAAGTTTTGTCTGGCAGCCTTTGTGAGTTTACACATTTCTGTTAGTAAGATTCCGCGTTTTGAAGGTTCTGGGTCTGCAAATTGACAGAAGTGGCAAGCGTTTTGAATGCTTGATGCTTCAATGTTGGGTGGGTTCTAGAACGTTCAAGAGGTCAGGTGAGTGTGCTACGAAGTGATCCTGGCCGGTATTTTGACATTAACTACTGTTGGTAAACATATTTGTTCCAAAGGTTCCAGAACAAGCCAGGAGTTTTTGCCAACAAAAAATCTTTCTGTATGATAAAAGAACAATCTGGAAAACCATTTTTTTGTTTTTGGGTCACCTTGAATGGACCTGGAGGAATGTGCAGGGTTTTGTCCTAGTGCAGGAGAGACGTAAAGCTCGACAGTAGTTCCGCAGATGTTGCCGCTTTGGAAGTGGAGATGCGTGAGGCGTTACTCCTGTTGCACTTAACTTCACTTTGCTCACTTATGAGCGCTTAACCATGCTTGTAGGATAGCAATGGCGTCTCTGCCTTACTCTTTGCACATGTTGGCATGTGACAGTTTGACATCTCTGCAAAGCGCAGGCTGGAAAAGCTCAGCAACTGCAATCAGAGCAAACAGAAAAGGACGGCAATTCCTTTTGACATTTTTGACATTTCAGTTGAGATATTTCATTACCAATATTACCAGATCTGCGAAGCCACCCAGGACAATGCCGACGTGGCCACTGGCGTTCTGGCCGACTTTGGAGATCAAAGCGAGGCAAGACTTTGGTTTGAAACGGAAACCCAAGACGTGGTATGACATGAAACGACATGCTCAACGTGTTTTTTCTTGCAGGTTGCTTGTGTTCCCTGCAAAGGCAGTTGCCATGCAGCAGAAGTTGGCTGAATCGAATCGAATGAAGACACCTGGCTCATTCTTGCTGTTTTTGCAGACAACTTTCCGTCTGTTGAATTTTTTCTTTTTTCACACAACCACTGGCCCGAGTAGGTTTCCCTTCCCCCCATACAATTAAAGTGGTTGCCCTTGGCCACGACAACAAGACTGTCATTCAAGCAAGGTTATATAAGATCGGGCCAATTGGTGTTAAATAACCCGCCAAGGCATGGACCTACGTAACTAGTTTTTTGTTCTGATAGTGGTATGCACGTAGGCAAAGGATGGCAAAGGTGTATGTACACGTACATTAACGTAAACAAACATACAGTCAGTGCAGTAGACAGGTTTCAAGTCTTTCGACATTTGGTGCCTTTCTACATCTTTCTACCTTCTCGCAGCCGCAACAGCGATAGTGGAATGTATCCAAGGATAAGGAGGTGTGAGAGTGTGTGTGTGTGTGTTGTGACGGCTACTTCAAACAAGGTATGCATTGCATGAGAGTTGGTAAGCTAGACCGAGCTGGATCAGGTCCAGAATGAAGGGTTTTAGTGATTGTATTTTTTCAGGGTTCAAAGTTCAAAGCTTGAGAGTTTATGGCAGTTTATGGCATTGAAATTGAAGGCCTATGCTTTGAACATTTCTCCGCCAACACTTGGCTTGGACGTGACTTGACCACTGTGCATATGCAACTTGTGCAGAAATACTCACACCAAAAGTCACCAAACCTATACTATACCAAAGCTATGCACCGAGTACAGACTACCTCACCAAACCTAATCGCTTTAATCCCTTACTTCAGTAGTTTGATACACTTTGATAGTACCCGGCGCGGCTTCACACAGGACCACCTTCCGAGGGTTGCGCGTTTTCGTGAATCGAGAGGTTCCTTTGAGGCGAAGATCTTGTGCAAGAATTGGGAAGACTTCAATACACTTCATAGGTCATTGTTTGATCATTGTTTGATCAAATTGGATGCAGACACAGGATCTAGCAGAATTGGAGAATTGGTTTGCTGCTTGTTAGGCCATTATACTTCGTGCTCCTTTGTGGCGGTGTGGCAGAGGTAGTGAGCACAGGAAGGAATGCCTCCAGCAAGCCCAGAGAAAAAGCAAGAGAACTGACAAACTGCTCATCGAAAGCAGAACAAAAAATGTTTTGAGCACAATGATTTGTTCTTGAAACCATGTCGTAAACAAGATCAGCATGTTCACAGTTTGGCCATACTTGATGTGGTTGTAATATGTTGTAATTCTAATGTTGCGAGACTTTGTGCAAAGGTCGGCTGGGAACGAGGGGCTAGCGCTGGAGAGTCTGCTGGACTGGGTTCAGCTTTTCCAGTGGATGGTGCATTTGGCATGGCTTGACAGGTTGACCGGGAACTATTGACTGTCAAGATCTGTCAAGTGGCTCAATAGGTTTGTTGTTCTCGTATTGGCGTCACCAGCCGGGCAACTGATTTTCCTTTTTCATCCCTTCTCCATGTTCTGGTGCGTAGCTGAACATGGAGGCCTGAATTTCTTCTGAAGCCTTTCTGCCTGTACAAGTGATTGGAGGGACCCCTCAAATGATCACTTTTTGAAAGCTCCGGCCTCGCCAACATGATCACAACTTGAATCATGGATCTGGCTCGTACTCTTTCAAAGCTTCCCTCTTAATCTATGCAAAGATCATGCACCGTCACTGACCATATCAATCCGCTTTGGACGAGCCCAAACAGACGTAGCGTGATTTATCATGATTTTATGAATTCATGTCAAGGCTTGCAATGCTCTTGTGCACTTTAGAGGAAGTGAGCGGTAGCACTTGCATGCTGCATTCACTCAAGCAGACGCTTTTTTCCCCCTCCATTCTGAAGCAAACGGTAGCCAGGCGAAGCCATTACGCATCAGATTGTTGACCGGCCTGTGGGTTCTTTTGATGTGCGTCCTGGTCGTGGCCAAAGTGAGGGTTGGAATCAGCTGGAGTCAGTTGGAGTCAGTTGGAGCAGTGAATACGAGATGCTACGAGTGTTTTGGGTTGGCTCTCTGAAAGGCAACAAAGGTGATCAAAGGTGCGTCTTTTCTCCTTTCTTTGAAGGCGTCTATTAAGGCCTCATTGCTTCTCCACATGTGCCGGATTGTGAATCCTGCCTTCTGTGTGCATAAGATTGCAACAAGGCCGAGAATATGTGCAGCCTCAGTGGATTTTCGACTCGTTCAACATAGGCACAGCTCGAGAGGGTGACAGGGAGAGAGAGATTCCGTATATGTACTCAAGAGAAGGGAAGGAAGGCACGTTGAAGACAAAGAAAGATTAGAGAGAAAGGAAATAGAAAAAGACTGGAAAGAATAGGACAGGTGAACCTGTGGAAAGAATAGGCCAGAACGGGTAAGGCAATGGTGGCAATGCTGGCAATACTAGTGCTGCTATGCTTGCAGCGAATGGGGACCTGGGTTCCCAGTCCAGTGTGCTCCTTGCTCGCGTTCGATCCGCATGCCATGCAAGCGATACAAGCGATACAAGCGATGCAAGCGATACCCTATATCAAACAAAGTTGTCATAAGCTGTCATAAGTTGTTGTAAGATGTCAATGATGATTATCTGAGAATTATCTGATTATCCTGGTCCACGGATGCATGTTCTAATTGCCAATTTGATGCAGGACATAGGCTGAACAAATCTTCATTTCCTTGTAACTTGTCATATCTCCATGTCGCAGAATTCTTAATCAAACGACTGTCTGTTTGTGACTGTGAAAGGCTTGCAACAGCCTTATGTTGCAGGCTGCCAGCTGCCAATAGCACCATATGCGCCTGGGCGCACACCGTCTAGAACTCAGAGACTCTTTTGATGGAGTGCTTTTAGCATTGTCAGCAAACCAAACAAGCCACGTGTTTCAACCTGAGCCCCTTCTTTGAGAAGAACTAAATACTTGTTGCTGCGTTTGGTTGGTAAAGTACATTGTACCTTTTCTCCACATCAGCTTGTGTAATGCGTCATTTCAATCCCAGTCGCATTGCCTCGCTTGTACTAACGATTGCAGAATTTTAAGATTGCTGGGTCAAAGTCTTGCCAACCCGTTGATTTCAGAATACTTACCTCCATCTTTTTTCTGGCCTGTGCCCGTCTACTATCAATATATACTGTATATAATATATATATATATACATAATCTCATAAACATGTACGTACGTACATCGACATACAATGACAGACATTGACAGACATTGACATACATTGACAGACATTGACAGACATTGAAATACATTGACATACATTGACAGACATTGACATACATTGACATACTTTGACATACATATACATACACATACATACACATACATACATATACATACCTACATATACATACCTACATATACATAGTACATATACATAGTACATATACATACCTACCTATACATACCTACCTATATACATACCTACCTATACATACCGACCTATACAAACCTGCCTATATACATACCTACCTATACATACCGACCTATACAAACCTACCTGTACATACATACATACATACATACAGACACACACACACAGACACACAGACACACAGACATACATACATACATACATACATACATACATACATACATACATA
>Ga0126342_10017017_pt1 | contig 12611 bp, 9 predicted proteins | sample Cyp1metagenome_FD_92528 | JGI IMG/M metagenome (GOLD analysis project Ga0126342, IMG submission 92528) | Coral microbial communities from Lord Howe Island, Old Settlement Bay, Australia - Cyphastrea 1 metagenome | ecosystem: Host-associated > Invertebrates > Cnidaria > Coral ...
CATGGAGACACGAAATTCATGAGTACAGGAGAACGAGGAAATGAATTTTTGAAATTTAAGAAAACTGTTCCACCACTTGTTGGATTTCCAAACCCGAACACACCCCACTCACGCAATTCAATATGGCCGCAGGTGGCCGGTGGCTCATATCCAGGATTTTTTGACGGATTTTTCCATGAAGATATATGACTTTTGCTCATGAAAAGCAGCAAAACATATCAGAACCTCATAGTTATATATGTATATATATACATATATCATATATCTGTTAATAAATGAATAACCTCCATTTATAAACCTCCATTTCGTTGGGTGTTTTTCAACCCATCCTTTTGCGTTGCAGTTGCATTGCGCCCAGGTGGTCCTCCTGTCCGAAGACGGTGAGGAACACATGAAGCGCAGCTTGCGGGTGGCTCGGCGAACGAAAAGGGGCCCCGAAAAGGGGCCGCCCCTTGGGGCCCTGGAGTCTCGAGGAAACATCTGTGGTTCAGCAGACATAACAAACAGAAACAAAACATATATGATAGTGCGGTAAACCCAATTTTTTTCGGCATCCCCAAATCATGCCAATTTTTATGAGTATATATGAACTATCCCCAACTGGTAGGGCCTTTTATGGCATGGGGTTGCCCACATAAACCAACACGAAACAAAAGATGGATTCTGAGTTGACCAGAACATTTTTGACAATTATGGCTATCTCAGATGGGGGGTTTCTTGAAAGGGGGAATTCCATGGAACTCCCAAGTGACCATGGGTTTCAATATGTTTCAATACTAAGTCATGGTCACTTGGAGGATTTTTCTCGGGTACCCCCATGACTTAGGTCCATGTGCTGGAATTCTTGGATGTATTGGGATGTTAAGAACTCATATTGGGTGTTTCTTCAAAGTGGGTGGATCACCAATCACAGGGTTTTGATACGAAGCGCGTCGAATTTTGCATGATTTGGGGTACCACTTTCGAAACACAGACTTTGGGGATGATGGCAGGGTCTTTGAGAGGTGGTCAACAGCCCATAGACATCTTGGGGAGATCGATCTCCGGGTGGGTTGGATCAGTTGGTCAGCGCCCCTGGGCCCTTTGAATGTTCCAACTGATTTCAACACCCAACAGGCCCACGTTGGTCTCGGGAAGTCCTTTTCACTGGCCAAAGCTGTTGCGGCAATTGACTCGGAAGGCTTAGAAGACCAGTTGGAGCACTCAAAACCTAGGGGATGCTGTGGGGTGAAAAAAATCCACTAGTAGGGGTACCCATGTTTGACTTATAAATTTATAACTTATACCGATATAACCCCCACTAAAGTCCGATAGGCAAAAAAGCGCACACGTCACCACACCGGCAGAATGTTTCAAAGCACATTTCAACGTCTCCAGCCTGGAATGCCATCGGTCTTCCGAGGTGGGCGTGGTAAGCCTTTCCATGCTGCAGGGCAGCTCAGAGAGTTTTTGTTGCGTTGAAGATGAGATAGATGAGGGTTTTGGTTGCTTCCAGCTTCCCTTGATTCATGCAAATGGTGGGAAAAGGAGTGTTGAAAGAAGTGAGCATAGACATTTGGGCGCCTGCTTTTTGAACATACCTTGATCCTCCCATTGTTGGTGATATACGCATGGGCGTCCCAACATGAAGCGGTTAGCCCTATACATGCCTGGCTTCTAAAGAGGCACATGACCTACCAAGTAGCATGAAGCACATAAAGCATAAATGAATGAGATAGGGTCTGGTAATAGTTGGGTTTGTTTGAGCATGGGGCAACCTCTATCCAATGGATGATGATTTTACCATATTTACCATGGATATGGCATGATATGGCCATATTCATCCAGGGGGGAACCGGAGAAATTCAACGTCCTGCAGGTCGGCAGAGGCCCCAGAGGCCCCAGAGGCCCCAGATGAGGCGAGGCAAAGCCGGTCTGCTGGCTGCCAGAGGTCCTCTTGATATTGAATTCAGAACGTGCCACACCTATCCACACATGTATATCTGGTTGGTGGTTTGGAACATGTTTTATTTTCCTCAATAGTTGGGATGATGATCCAATCTGACTAATATGTTTCAGGGGGGGTGAAACCACCAACCAGATATTGTTCTCGGATCATGAGAGCCCAAGGGCTTAGCGCCCCATCAAGATCCAAAGCTGTTGCAGGACGCTTCACCACATGCAGGCTGCGGGATTGTTGGGAACCCCCCCATTTTTTTTGGGCATGTGATGTTTGGGAAAATGACCATCAACATCCATCAACCATCAAAGTGCGGAGTACCCGACTTCCAGACACAGCTATAAAATATACTCCAGAAGGAAAACAGCCTGTTTGTTGTTTCAAAGAACTATGTTCTTTTCCATGGGCAACAATGATATAAGTTCCCAAGTAACCCCTTTGTTCTCAAGGGGTAAAGTACAGACCACCAGCTTGTAAGGAGGTCCTTTTGGTGCCTCCAATGCGGATGGTTTATACAATCCGTGTCCAAAGTCCGGTCAAATGACAAGGGGTTGTCTTATTGTGCCTTAGTTTCCATATTAGTGACTTGGAAGTTCAGAAGTTGAATTTGTTCTTTTATTCCTTTGGCAATTTGGCTATGTGTTTGGGCATGTTTGGGCTAGGTGGCTCTTTCCTCTTGAAATGTTGTCTCAAGGCAAGGTTGGAAACTGACATTCGGAGCTGTTCAAGGTTCTAACATCATGTTGGTTGTTTGTCAGGATCACATGTTGGTGATTCTAAGTAATATTTGAAGCATGGAGCAAAACATGAAAAACGATGGGGATATGGGTCATGTCTCAAAATTATTCAAACTTGAGATATGTTCTCCTCCAAGTTCATTTTTTTCTGTAGACAATTTTGGCCGAAAACCCGATGGCCCGGGACCTGGTAATGCCCCTCCACCCCTTCCGTTCTAAGCGGCATTTGTTCGATATTTTTGTGTGCTTCCTAGGCTTAGCGCGTAACCCATGGAATGATATGCGAAGTGTCCTGTATGTCTCCATTTGAATGATTACTGTACGCCGCCCAAAGTATAGAATCATGATAATCATACATGATAATTCTCCAGTCATTTTCATGAGATTCAATTTTCAATGATTTTTTGGGCTCCAGAAGCTATCGGAAAAATCACGGGACCTGGTCATCTCAACTCACGCGTGAGGTGAGGTTACTTTCCTCTCAACTCGGGGCCAGGCGTGCCGCTTGTGGATGAGTTGCAACCCTTGGGGATTCCAACCCCAATTTTAGGTGCCAAAGATTTGCTATGGAATTTGTATCTTCTTTTTCTCAAGAAATGTTGGAGTTAGAAGTTGATGGTGTTCTTTCTTGTTGTCCATCCTGTCCATCCTGTCCATCCTGTCCATCCTGTCCATCCTGTCCATCCTGTCCATCCTGTCCATCCTGTCCATCCTACTTGGGTATAAAATGCTAAAAGCTGGTACAACAGTACAACATATTTTAAACTGGTACAACATGCTATGACATGGTGTAGCATGGTGTATAGTGTGCATATATATATATAATTCGTAATATATATATATATAATATGTGTGTGTGTTTGTGTGACATATAGAGCTCCGCGCGAAGACCTCGTTTTTTTGGGGGGAGATGGTTGGAAACCACCAAGGATCATCCCTGGGCCCTGGCCTTATGGTCAAGACGCTAGTCGTTCACATGCAGTTTCGAAATATGTAGACACACACAACACACAACACATGTCATAATTGTATATATATATATATACGTGTATATATATACGTATATATATATATACGTATATATATATATATACACATGTGCACATGTGTGTGTGTGTTACAGTGTTTTTTCTCTGATATATTTATAAGTTTTTTTTTTTTTAAAGTAGTTATAAGTTATACGTGTAAATTTGTTACATAGTTACAGTAGTATGTTCCAGTACATGTGTACATGTGTATATATATATATATATATCATCTATATATGGTAACATTTACCATCAATTTACCATCATATACCATCAATATCATATCATTTACTGTACCATCAATTTACCATCATATACCATCAATATCATATCATTTACCATCAATTTGCCATCATATACCATCAATATCATATACCATCATAAAATTTACCATCATTTAACATATTGAAGAGAGAGGGGAGAGAGAGAGATCATATCGCAGGAAAGCGTCACCGCGGCAGCTGGCGTGCGGGAGCCTGGGGATGGATCCCCTCCACCCCATGGCGACATAGCTGTGGGGCGATTGTGGGTTATATACGGTATGTATTCATATTGTCGATGAGATCTATTGCACATATATATGATATAATATAATATGATATAATATAATATTATATAATATATTGTTTTATTATATTATATCATGTTTTTTGTTTGTTTATTTTTATTTTTTTAAACTATGTATGTTTCGTTCCAGTTATACATGTTGATGATCTATTGCCTGTATAGGTTTATGCATGTTTGTCACGCAGCTGTTCAAAATTGTTTCCAGCTGCTTCAGATCCGTTTCGATTTTCCTTGGATTGCGAGGATGGTCGGAATGGGAGGTGGGCCATGCCAGACCCATGTTGAAAATCAGCTTCCATCAGCCACTGGTACACTGGATCACCCTTCGAAACTCAGTTTTCCCGTTTTTGTGCGAAGATTTCCTGAGATCTTTAAACATTAAAAAAAAAAAAACATTCCTAACCAAGCCCCCTCAAACTGAAACGAATTTGACCAGAAGGTCCTACGGAGCGGTGCCATTTCATGCTCCATGAAAGGGAACATGGTATGCAACTTCCTCAGTCTAGGGGGTTGTGAATTCACTCTTGGAATCTCTTGGGTATTCTTGGGCTGTTCCATTTGTTCATGTCGAATTCAGGTTGAGTGATGTTTTTTTTACACCCGCTGCCATTGCAAGAGCTGGGGGCGGCATGAACGCAGCAGATAGCAACATCCCGGTATAGGAGCCCCGGGTTTTCACATCAATTTCTGCATGGATTTGCCTTGCAAAGTAAGTAGTAGCTTAGATATATCAACCCCTCCATAGGTCAGCCTTGGTAGCAGAATTTTTGAATCTGAGAATCTCCAACTCGACGAAGCTAGGGCCTAGGGCATCCGCTACTCATTCTTTCAGCGCCCCACTGTACAGACGCCCTTTATGCAATGGCCACCGAAGATGCTGATGGCATGAAGGCCGTATACCTCACAAACATTGATCTCGAGGCCTCGCATTACTCGCACCTTGTCAAATTCGATAGTCACAGAGATGTTTGGATAGAAGCTGGAACGACTTTCAGCATGAGAATGGTGAAGATCTTGGTTGATCATCCTTCTGCGGTTTGATTTACGGGAATTTTATGGGACATTGGCACCCATAAATCTCTCTAATCCTAAACTGGGGTTTCAGTTTCAATCATGGGAATATTTGGAAAGTCCACTTGAAGACAACTTCGACCGCTGCATTTGCACTGATACAGTATCTGAATCTTTCTTTTAGGTATTTTACTGGCTGGTGATGGTTTTCATACATATTGCCAAGTAGCGAATCCAAAACAAGCCGCTGGGTGCGGAAGAATTGACATCAAACATCCATATGTTTGAGGATGGGTTGGAAAAAAAAACAACCAACCGACATATGGACGACCATTTGGACACCTGGGTCAGTGATTGTTCAGTGATTGGTCGGCCTCATCACTTTGGTAAAGAAACCTTAAGGAGGAGAGATACAGATCACATTAAATCACAATGTTTGCTTTATAGAACCAGGTGCAGTGGTGAATTTAGATAGATTTAGGATGATTTAGGGCCAATTTAGGGGGATCGTAGAAGTTGTAGCCTTCAAACATTGGGGATGATCATAGTCCTGGGATGACCCCTGTTGCATTCCCCGCAGCTCCAGCTGGATCTTCGGAGACGGTGGAGCTTGGAGCACAGGGTATTTGGAGCACTGCTCGGGTTCATCAAACTTCGGGGAAAACAAACATGTATATATTATATATATAATTATATATAATTATATATATATATTATTACTTCATATAAAGGTATACTTCCATAAATGTATACACTATATGTATATTAATGATATATATATATATACATACACACGCGCACACACGTTCTATGTTGTTCGGGATCGCTATCCACAATCCGCAGCACCGTCACCCAGGAATTCCTCTACCGAGAACGCCGACAGCGACACAGAGGTCACTGCGGACAGCGGCAGCAGTTCAGAGTCTGAGGGCCATGCCCTTCATCCCTCAGAGCCTGCCACCTGGCGGGTTGGGGGCAGGGTGGATGGTTGAAATCACCCAGAAATCGTCGAATTTCATGCTTTACCATGCACACCATGTTCCATTCACTTACGAAATGTCTTATGTGGTCTTGCGAAGTGTCAGATGGCAAATGGCTGCTTAATTATTGTTTTCGAGTTTTTTTCGCCTGGTGGGGCTTATTGATTCAACATTCTCCATTGAAGATAACATGATCCTAATTCCTGGTTGATCAAAGGTTGATTCCCTGTTTTTTTTTTCCATCCATACTGGGGTGCCATGCACGTGTGTAGCGTCAGCATACATGCCCACTATGACCTGTGTGTTTGTATCCATTCTGCCATGACCATGGTTCTGGATTAAGATGATTGAGTCTCCGCATATTCAATTGAATATGTTTGTCCCTATGATATCCCGAAATTTATAGCTTCAGCCCTCAATTGGGCAGTTAATCCTCCCATTTTTTACTACGAAATCCAAGTAAATGCCAGAAAACTGACAGTAAATCCGTAAAATTCCCATGAAAATCCCAGAAAATCCCATGACAGTTCAGAACATGCCGCAGAAATCCCATGAACATCACAAAAACTCGCCCAAAGATTCCCTATGAACTCTGGCTTTTTGGGATCCGGTTCGAACGGGTCCCAGGTGCCTTGGTCTTGGGTGCGTCGCCGCGCCATGATCCGGGCATCCTTGGCGGTCCCTGGGCGAAAACATGGCAAGGGGCCTGGGGATTTCTCCAACCAAAAATGCTAATTTTCTGGTGGTAGAATGGCGATTACCCTCTGGTAATTTAACATAGCTATGGAAAATCACCATCTATAGTAGGTAAATCCACTATAAATGGTCATTTTCAATAGTTATGTTAAATTACCAGAGGATATCACCAACAAATGTAGTTGAAGAATCAGACATGACGATTTCACAGAATTTAAGTACAATCATGAATCATGATAGTTTCGTTTGGAATGAAACATGGTGATTTAAGCCACAAAAGAATGCTATCAACCAAAATTGGGACGCTACCATCAAAATATTGGATTTAAACCGACAATCATGGGGGTTTAATAGTCAGAGATTTGAACAACAAAGTCAGAATTTTGCACTCCAGTAAGGTAACGTAGATATGCAAACAACCATGGTTAAGCCATTCGGAAAATGATCTATGTGGGTTTTCCATATCTGTGTCAAAGTACAGGATGGTAACGATATTATGTATGTTTGTCTTGTTGTTAATATATGTGTAATACTATATATATATGTTTATGCCCAATATGAAAATCAACATGCAATTCATCGATTTTAACCAAACTCATTTGTCATTGTACAAAAGAACAGCTAGAACAACTAGTGCGTAACTGTCTGGGAATCGGCTAGACAATGCAATGGGGTTACAAGGTGATGTTCTGACCTTGGGTTTGCAATGTGTTTTCGTATCCACTGGCCGATGTTGTTTGATGGTTTCTATATATATATAATTATGCAACATGCATATGCATCATATGCCCATTTGATTGAAGAACTGTGTACCTATATACCATTATATACCCTTTTGTCATCTCTTCCATGTCTTCCCATTTGTTCCGATCTCTTCCCATCTTTTCCCATCTCTTTCCTCTTGAATCGGTCCCCACTGCTGCGGCTGATTCCCGGATTTGCTGGAAACAAGTTGGTGAACCAACCATTTAGGGGGAATCTACTTGGAATGCTCCGTTCAACTCCAAGTATATATTTGCCGGTTACTGCTGTTTTTTTTTCAAAAATCGTCTCCTGGGATTTGCATAAATTTGCGCCCTGCTTCCCGGATTCTCCCGTTGCTAGAACTGTAACTAATCCTGTAACTAATGTGGGTAAAACAATGTCATAAACCATCCCCCAGTCATCGCCATACATATATATATATATTATATATATATGTTGTATAAACCATTTTCAAATAGATGGTGTATGGCATTGTTTTACCAACATTATTGTTTGCCACGATTTTTCTTACTCATTCATTGTTGTTGCAGCCTCGGTGGTGCAGCAGCAATTTGTCCAGTAATTTGCTGCGTTGACGCAAGTGCATATTGTTTCACGCAACGGGCAACCCCCCTGGATGCCCCAGCAAAAAAAACATTGATTGTTACCCTCTGGTAATTTAACATAGCTATTGAAAATGACCATTTATAGTGGATTTTCCCATGAAAAATGGTGACTTTCCATAGCTATGTTAGTTTACCAGAGGGTATTCATTGTTCTTCCCAAATACCTATAATATCTTAACTGTGCTATTCATCATTAAGCACCCTCGAGTAGACAAACCGTTTGCCATGGAAGCCATGGTCCATTTAGTGTGACGATTTACCAAATTTCAAAATTGGTCGGTTATCCGGTTGTCCGCTTCGATTTTGAACATCTCCCAACTATATAGTAAGTAAAGGTTTTTTCCCCTGAACTAGTGATTTACATAAGAGAAGTACTGATGTTGCCATATTAAAAGTCACCAAAGAAGGCAAAACCCCTGGCCAACCTGTGGCCCGTGCTAGGCTGTTCTGGCGCTCTTCGCAGTAACTTGGTGGACCACAGGGGGCTTTCCAGATGGATGTAGCAACCGCCAAGAGATGTTTAAAGTATTACATAATTACAAGAAATTTAAGCGGATTTAATGGACTTTAATGAAATGTGATGGGTCTGGAAAGGTTGGAACTTGGAAACTATTGAGGAAACATCACCGAACTGCAATCCTGGAAACACTGTTTGGATCTTTTTGGTATTTTTTTAGGGGTTACATACGGGTAAAAATTGAAGGCCCAGACCACAGATATTGGTTATTTTGATTGACCATCCAATTTTAGGGGTACCATGTGGCTGTCTTTACTTGATAAATATAGGGCAAATCATTTGTAAGTTTCCAAGGCTACTAGTATGTTAAACTACGATACAGTAGAGAAGTAGAGATGGATGTTTGTATATGTGTGTGTGTGCGCGCATGTGTGCAAATATGAGTGCAGTATATATCAAGTAATTTATTTATATATATATATATACATATGCAAATAATATATATATATATGTATATAATATACATTTGTATATAAAGAAATACAGTTTTAGACAGTCATATTTTGATACAGGCCAAAAACACGCAAACACATATTCTTAACCCCTAGCTAAACTCTGGGAGATGGCAATGGAGAGGGAGAGAGAGAGAAAGAGAGAGATCTTTCATATAACCCTGCTATCCTGCTGGAGTAGGTCCGATATAGAACTCCACTGATAATTTTGGATTTTTTTTTTCCGAAACCTGAAGATAGTTTAATTTGAGAGCAGAACTCTCGTTGGGACTCGCTGTTGGTTTGATCTTGGTTGATGAAGCATCAAGTGTTGTTGACATCCCCACTCTTTGAACACTTCACCGAAAAAAAAACTGGTTGGATATGTGTTCCTTCCATATATCAGGATCTGACTTTTTCAAACTCTGTATACTATAAGCAACTGAAAACACACGCACATATATATATATATATAACGAGAGTAATTATCTACCCTCCAACAATCTAAGATCCACATCAAAAATCCACCATTTTTCGGTCAAAAAGTCCTCGACTTTCCGCCCTGGGCCGCAGGTCTTGTGGCCGGTGTTGACTTTCTTAGTCAATGGCCCCTGCGAAGCGAAGGAGTATAGCGTCACAGCTGCTTGGGCGAGTTATTAACAAAGGCCCCCGTGTCAGAAAAAAACATCGGATGGATTTACATGATGATGATTACTGGTATATCAATGGTGATTCGTATACGGAAACAGTGGGGTGATTAATGGTGATAAATGGTGATTAATGGACATACCATCCGGTAATCAAACATGGCAATTGGAAATCCTCTATAAATGGAGGTTTATATTTATAGCTGGTTTTTTCCTTGAAATGGGAGATTTTCCATTGCCATGTTTGATTGTCGGAGGGTACATGTTTTACACCTTTTGGGCACCATACTACACGCCGTGTTTCATATAGGGGATGGGATGATTAACCAACCACAGGGAACATTATTTTATCATGCAAGAAAGAATGACGTATTGATTGCAGATAGAATAGGATATTAATATATATATATATACACCCAACAATCTGACAATGCTAAACCAATGCTAAACCATTGGATTTGGGCTACCCTACATTCAGACAAAGCCATCTCCCTGACAGCCAGCAGTGGGATTGTCGTTCAGCGCCATCAGTGATCTAGTGGGCATTCTTCACCAACAATCGGTTTTTTGTATAGAAACAAAAAAAGAACCTGCGACAGTAACTGGGTTCTTTCTCCCACGTGTTTTCAAGGGAGGCTTGGAAGCTATGATGGATATTTGAAACATTTTGAAACTGTCATATAGCTGCGATATTGTTGCATTGTATAACTTGTATATTTTGTCATAGGTTCCCTATTAACAAATGCTGTTGTTCACTTGTCAGACTTCCCATAGGTTCATGTCCTTGGGGTCATCATCCCCGGCACACCCCGAGGCACAGAAAAATCCCCTGAGTTACCGTCAGTTGAACGTCCATAAATTCCCCTTGGTAGGTGAGCAACCAGCTTCGAAATACGTATAACAAATTTATACTGTAATCGTTAAAACATATTAACACTTATCATTATTTACATATACACAAATAATGGCTAGGCCGTGTATGTATAATATATATATATATTTAAACATCGAATGAATATATATATATATATGTGTGTGTGTGTGATATGTGTGTGTTCCAGCTGCCTCAATCATCCATTGTGTTCCCTCCCACATGCTGTCGGACTACCTGTTCTGTGAGCTTGTCTACAGACATACGCCTTTTAACCCACAGCCTGCAGGAAACGAACACCAAGATCGCAGAAATAAACAACGATAACAACGTTTGACGGAAACGAGAGATACTCCCGCATCGTTCTTGGATATGGTAAGTTCCCCAACTGAGGTTACTCCTAGTTCCATGTTAGAACCAATGGAGCCTCATGACCAGGATGATCAACCGTCGATTTCACAGTTGGTCCAAATCCCAATTAGTCCAGGGCCTGAACCAAGCGGTGATGGCAATGCCGCAGCAACGTCCCCATTACCCTCTCCTACCTCTCCTGTAGTTGAAATGGATGGAGTTTCTCTTCTTGCCATTCATACCCCCATTCATACCCCCACCCTTTTCATGAGTTTTGACCCACATTCTGGTTTCAATCTGACCAATGCGGGAAACACTGCAACACCAAAAACCAATACCTCCATGAGTATAACCAAAAAACCAACCAAATTCCGGGCCCGCTAGAAAAACTTAGGGGTGGAAGCCCACCATACATGGGGGCTGGTCAAGTTGGGAAGGCACCCTTTGTCCCAAAAGGGGAAGTTGACGGACAAGCCGGTCCAAAAACAACCAAGATCAAATTGTACTTGTCGGAACTGTCAGCACCAAGTGGGCTTCTACCGGTCGGAATTCCCAGAATCGCTATGGCGCTGGGGATTGAAACACTTGATTTTGGTCCTGGGATTAGTTCACGTTCTCAACCCATCACATGTTGATGCGGGACCCCGCTCTTCACACGGTATGTTTCCATGGGTCCAGCCAAGCTGAGTCTACGAGGCTTATGTGGTGATGGCCTACACCACCATCATGTCATTGATTTGCTTACGTCCCTGGGGCGAGCTTAAAAGGGGAGGTTGAAAGGGGATATTTATACTGATGCATAACGGCTATATAGTGTGAAATGATAGAACAGGGGTATGAGCATTGGAATTGCTGAGCACAGTTGTTGGGGTATACCAGTCATTTTACGGGGATATCATGGGATATAAATAATATGGGATATAATGCTGATTATTCAACCTTAGCTATAGTCATGAGGGGGATTATGCAGCAAAGTGACCAGAATATCATTTCATCTTATTCACTGTGATACTGTGCACATATCATAGTACGAACATTGCAGTTGAATCTTAGTGGATGGAAACTCCCTTGAGTTGACGTCTGCCGAGGCCTCGTCATCAACTCCGAAATGACCTGGTGGCTTTCCTCCCCTTTCCTGGTCCTTTTGCGCTGGCACATCCTGCCACCTGGATCTGACCATATTTTGTGGTGGAAGCAAGCCTGGGTCTACGGTTGATGTATAATATATAATATAGGCTGTAAGGCGGGGATAGTTAGATTACTTTAATAGGTTAAGTACTATTGGCGTTTTCCGGTCAATCATCGAACTTAAATGATGGTAGTTATATGTATATAATTATATATATATACCTGAACATTCCTTCGATCAATTATTTTTGGTAGTTTTGGAGTATGACCTAAAATGACCCAGTTTTCAGAATCTCGTCTAATTTTACTAGTTTGCCTGGTTTTGCTTCCTAGTGGCC
>Ga0126342_10017018_pt1 | contig 12610 bp, 8 predicted proteins | sample Cyp1metagenome_FD_92528 | JGI IMG/M metagenome (GOLD analysis project Ga0126342, IMG submission 92528) | Coral microbial communities from Lord Howe Island, Old Settlement Bay, Australia - Cyphastrea 1 metagenome | ecosystem: Host-associated > Invertebrates > Cnidaria > Coral ...
ATCATACACCTATTATACACCTATTATACACCTATTACACACCTATTATACACCTATTATACACCTATTATACACCTATTATACACCTATTATACACCTATTATACACCTATTATACACCTATTATACACCCATTACAATCTATTCCACATATCATGATCGTGAGGATATCTTCAACATCTGCCATCTACAACGTTCAACACCGCAGGCGCCGGGGAGGTCCTGCACCTCCGAATCCTGTCAGTTGAAGGGGACTCAGAAAGCCTATGGTGCTATGGTAAAATGAGGTTTTGTGTTTTTTACAAACAAAGATAGACTCAATGAGCTTTTAATTTTTTTTGTTATATGTTAATTAATATGTTTCTGATATGTTTTTTCATGGTTGAAATGTGGATCCAAACTGATCGCATTAACGCTTGAAAGCCACGGCCTCGGCAGGTGACACCATGCCGGCACAGCGGAGAGGACACTTCCCATGCCTGTGCTACGACAAATGGGATTACCCGGCCTGGTGATGTCATAGCATAGCGAACTGGAACATGGCCATTTATCGTTGGTTAGGCCATTGATAGTGAGTTTTTCATTGTTGGTTACCCTCTGGCAAACTAACGTAACTATGGACAATCAGCATTTTTAATGGGAAAACCCACTATAAATCACCATGTTCAATAGCAAACTGTTGGTTTACCAGAGGGTAACAGCCAAAAGCCAATAGCCATCGCTAAACCACAATAAACCGGGTGTCAAATGGGAAATGTTCAATAGCTGGATGCTAGAAATTGGAATGGGAAATCCTATAAATGGATGATTTCGGTAGCCATTTTAGGAAACCTCCAATTCTGCCATTTGGGAAGGACCGGGGTCAACGCTGTCGCAGCCATTGACTTACACACCTCGGCCGCAGCATTTGGAGGGAACAAAAAACACCATTGGAACCATGGGTAAAACAAATGTGTTCTGTAGATTTTGCCTGAAACCAAGTGAATGATTTTCTGTGTTTTTCTTGAGAAATCACACTTTTTTAATCTGGGGAATGAAGACTTTAGTGAGTTTCACCTGCATTCCTTGCAATCGTGAAATCAAAAACTCAAAGTTTGGGCAGTCTACTTGGGAGATGGGAACATACCTGTTGCAAACTTTAGGTATGAAAACACATGAACAGCTAGTTTCTCTTCCATTTCCTGATCATTGCTCAGCCCCAAACTCCTTGTGAAAGGTGTGACCGCACGGCAGCCGCGCTAGGAGCTCTCCAGGCCTGCTGCAATTGGATGATTTTCTTAAGACACAGTATATGAGCCATGGTGAGCATGCTATTTTCTATTTTATTTGATTTGTACCTGAAACCATATTCCAAATGATACCAAATCAACCAAACCATCAATAATGTTTTGAGATGTTTTGGATTCTTCAGACATTGGGTAAAAAATGGGATGTACACTCTACAAAAAATTAGACAACAAGATATCGGGAGGAAATGGGAGACCAGTTGGGAAATCTTGCGTGATTTTTTGGAACATATCCCCCAAAAAATGCCAGTGGATATGGGAAAATATGATGATCACACTGTGGATTCAGGGCTTACCCCATTGTTGGACAAAGCCATATATCATATATGTACCCTCCGGTAAACTAACAGTTTGCTATTGAAAATGGTCATAGAAATAGTGGATTTACTCATAAATAGCATGGTGGATCTTTCCAGTTCGTTATGTAAACGTTTACCGGAGGGTATATTAAATATGGTTGGTTCCATAGCATCTCACCTCCTCTCGAATACTGTGGGGGACCAGTTCGCCAGGCTTCACCACCCACGGGTACCACATCAACTTGACCCGAGTGGCGCGAAGTCTGCGATGCAAATCACGCAGGTGGGCTCAAACTTTGCCTCGACACCAGGAATGTCACACGTTGAGTCAACGTTGAAAAATCTGTGTTGGTTTGGTAGATACCCTCTGGTAAACTAACATAACTATGGGAAATCACCATTTTCAATGGGAAAATCCACTATAAATGGTCATTTTCAATAGCTATGTTAAATTACCAGAGGGTAATCCCTATTGGCTGTTCGTTGCTTAGAAAATCGACAGGCCGATGACGAGTTTTTTCCTTACACACCATCATTTATCCCAAGATGGTTGTGATTTTCCACCAACCACGGGGGGTTGTTGGGACAAAGCCTGAGCCCCGGACTGAGTTGATATCATCTGGTCCAGCTGCCAAGAAGACCTACACTTTGGGCTAGTCATGGCTATTCCTATTGGAGAAAACATTCATTTTTGGATGGCAGTTTGGCATGTTCCGACTGGCAACCCAACTCAAAGCCTTTCTGAAGACAACCGCAAGATTCTGTGACGTCCCCTATGACCACAGAAGGCGACCGAAGGCGACCGCTTCCATGAATAGCCGACCCACACACCAAGTTCTGATGAAACAGAACTAGCCCATCTCATTTCCATCCAAATCTCCAACTTTTCTTAGCCAACCATCATGTGATATCCTGTGTTTGCCCCAATTTTCTCCATCCCTTTTCCATCTCCAGTTCACCTCTGGCCGTGGCAGCTGCTGTGGAACATGCTGTGAGGAGGTCTCCGGACTCGGCACAAAGCGAAGAGCGGAGACCCGGCGACTGCCGTAGTGGATAAGTTGTCTGACTTATAGTGGAAATCTATTTGACCAATAAGCCGGAAAGTAGAAGAAATTATAAAAGACTATACTATACTAATCCCTCATGACTGGTTCGGTGGAACATATTCAGTTTTTGCTAATGGGATTTCTAATGGTTTCCCATGAGCGATTGGGTTTTTTTCGTGGCTACCAAGATTTCTTCGGAAATTTGACCACTGCTGCATCGGTGATTGCTGCATGATTCTCATCCCGGAGACATCTTTGGCGATCCAACCCACAGTTGTGAAGTACGAACCATTTCCAGTTGGCGATTTCAACCCCATCTCCCCAATTACAGTCTGATCAATTGTATAATTTTTGCGATCATCCATTGTTGGGATTGTTTGAATCAGAATCTCTGAATTGAAAAGTACATAATAGACCATATCTGACCATATCTGACCATATCTGACCATATCTGACCATATCTGACACCCCCAAGCAGTTTCATGGATCATAATCGGGTAAATTGTAATATTTCACTAACCTGAATAGTTCGGCCATTTGGGGATGGTTTCCCTAATAAAAACCATGATTCCAGGGCTCGGTCGCGACGTGAGGTCAAGATGAAATATACCCAGTAACATAAACATATATATATATATACATATATATATATAAACGTATGTATATATATATACGTATATATATACATATACATATATATACATAATATGATCATCCCATGATAATCCCACGGTGATCACATCATTCCTTGGTTGGTGACGTGACATCTGGCGTTACCTGAGATCCTGAGATCCCCAACTGTCTCAAGAGTGGCGTTACCTCGGCTGCATCCAAAAATCGCAATGATCATGGTAAATGTATGGTACCCTCTGGTAATTTAACATAGCTATTGAAAATGGCCATTAATAGTTGATTTTCCCATTAAAAATGGTGATTGTCCATTGCTATGTTAAATAACCAGATGGTAACCTTTACACACATATGGGCTCTGATATATGGGTCATTAACCGCATAGAAAAAATCCTACGTCCCGCAATGTCAAGCAATGGGAACCAAGAAGCTTCATGAAGCTTCCCCGTCCGCCCGATCCCCCGATGCCAACGATGCCAACGATGCCATGCGGCCGTCAAGGATAATGCGTCGCACAGAAAGAGACCAACGTTGGCCGACATGATGACTGCCTGGACAGGTCCCACATAATGTCAACCATGGATTCAACAAATTGTGGTCTGTTTAATTAGTTACCTTTTTAGTAGGGTTCATCAATCCGGGTTTGACATTAAAAAATAGATGGTCCTTTTATTCTTTAGATCCATACAATGAGTTGATCGGTGATTTTCGCTTTTTTGGAATCTCATCACCCAATCACTGGGCCAACACATGAGTATGGTACAAACCACAGCCTTTTTAAAATGATTCCCCGACTAATCTTCATTTATACAGCCTGCTGACTGCTATCAGTTCTCACGGAAACTGTTTTGGCCCCCGGCGCAGGGAAGCAGTAAATGGTCATCGAAGGGAGCTGCCTGCCCAGGAAAGTCAGGTTTTGATTACTCGTGGTGGGTACGCCTCCCTTTTGTTGTTGCCAAAGATTTGTGAATAAAATCCAACCATACTTGCTACCTGTAGTCCCAATGATTCATTGGTCGTGTATCCCCAGGTGAGGCTTCATGACTCGATCTGGGCACTTTTTCAAATCAGAAACAACTTGGATGGGATTTTCCAGCTGTTTGACTAGCCATGGGATGTTCCCCTAACCCCATGGGATGAGGAAAACCTGGCCACTTAAGATGTGGGTGAGATCCCAAGGTTGATCCCATCTGTTGGATTTTTGGGGGTAGAAATCACGCACAGCCATCAAGATCATCAAGTGATGATTCTCCCAAGTCCCAAAGGTAGGGACTACCCTCTGGTAATTTAACGTAGCTATTGGAAATGGCCATTTATAGTTGATTTACCCATTAAAAATGGTGATTTTCCACAGCTATGTTTGTTTACCAGAGGGTAACACATCCCATTTCTTGTTGATCTCCCTGCTGAAAACACCCTGCTTCTCCCGCTTTTTGATGCTTGCTATATGTTGATATTTTTTTTGTTTTTGGGGTACGCCCAATAAACGCTAAACCCAAAAAACATAAACTGGGTATACCCAAAATACTGGTTTAATATGGCTTTAATATGGTTTTTAAATGGTAGATCCCCAATGTTCATGACCAGCCTGTGGAGACGGAGTTTCCAGCTCCTCGTCTGCCTCACCATGTGAAGATATTTCTATGGCTATATTATATGCCACACACATATAATATGATGTATATATATATACATATATATATAAATGTATATTGTACACAACTATATAATTATCTATCAATCAATCAATCAATCAATCTATCTATATATATATATATTAGACATATCTGTGTATATTATATATATACACATGTGTAGCACATTCTATAGATCAACATACCTGTGTATGTCTAAATGTATATATAAAACAACTATGTGAACCGTACAGACATGTAGCAACCATGTTGAGAGCTCAACCACTGAGGAAACTGTGGTAGAATCAACGAACATGGGGGAGATAACCAGCCATGGTGAGGATATGAGACGCCCAAATGGGGGCATGTAATCAACAACCCCCTGGGATATCATCCAGGTATATGATCTATATTGTGGAAACCAGGTATATGATCTATATGATCTATTGACAATTTTGGCAACAACGAAGAACCGCACCTGGTTTCCCTGTGAGGATCCTGAGCATAGTAGTCAGCGTTGTTCCAATAGAAAGCATCCTGGATCTCGAATTCTGTGCCGAAATAACCAGTGACATTCTCGATAGCGAAATATGGCAAGCTTCTGCAATAATTCGAATGGACACAAAGGATCAACCTGCTGAGATTGTAGAAATTTCGAACATTCCCGAACATGCATCATCGACTCATGAACATGTACATCATGTACAATGTAATATAAAGATGGGGAATGTTTGTCTATAGTAATGATGATTACAAATATGTGTAATCCATATCAATCATTACAAATATTTGGGGATGATCCCCATCATTTCTATGGATTATAATGATGATGGGGATTTGTAATGACATTATAATGATCATTAATATGATCATTATATAATGGGGATTTTATTTGGGGATGATCATTATATTTATATAATCATTATAACCATTATTAACCATATTAACCATTATTAACATTATTAACCATTATTAACCATTATTAACCATAGATTATAATGATGGGGATCATCCCCAACTATTTGTCATGTCTAAACTCCGTGATTTCATCATATTTCATCCACTGGGCCAGCCAACTTGTAGGTCGTCTATTCGAGGCCTCAAGCCGCGAGTCGGACGAATTGGAAAGCTGGAAACTATGAGACAAGTATAATCTGTAAATATCTACCCTCTGATAAACTAACATAACTATGGAAAATCACCATTTTCAATGAGAAAATCCACTATAAATGGCCATTTTCAATAGCTACGTTAAATTACCAGAGGGTATAACATGCACTTAAAACGAAATCGATCTTTTTGGGGAGCTCTATATATCCAAGAAAAAACGAGAGTGAATTGGGATCATCATCATCATCATCATCATCGTGATGTGGGAAAGTATGACATATCTAAACCACCCAAGCTTCTTGAAAGTGTTGGCAGTTAACATTTCATGAAACGTACCTGCTGGAAAATCCTTGTCATTAATGAGACAATCTATGGATCGTAGGAGATGCATGGAGGATTTTCCATCGGAGGACACACACCAGGAATTTAACATGGAACCCAACAGTGACAATATCCAGCACCAAAGTCATCTTCTTCAACCAAATTCTTGGTTCCACACCAGTGCCCGGGTTAACAGGTGAAGTCTTGAGAATGTCATAAGCATCTGCTGCTCGTCATCCAGCATTGGCACCGTAAACACTGAATCATCCAATGTGCTTCCTCCAAATTGTCATATTTCCCGTGTTTTTCGTGGTATTTCATATCTGGGTGGTATATACCTACCCCTCTGAAAAATGATGGAGTGAGTTCGTCAGTTGGGATGATTTTCCATTCCCAACTGAATGGAAAGTCATTCAAAATTCCATGGTTCCAAAGCACCGACCAGATATATTGTTATTCCAATTATTAACCATTATTAACCATTATTAGCCATAGATTAAGCATTATTAGCCATAGATTAACCATAGATTAACCATAGATTAACCATAGGTTAAAATTGGGGGAATCCCCGATCCAATATTTTTGCACGTCTCAGCGGCGAAAAGGCATCGTGCATGGGGGTGCTGATCAGGTACCTGCCATTTGGTTCCAATGGCCGCCGAAAAAATGGACGTTTGTGGATGGTACCCCAATCTTTTGGTAATTTTGGGTCATACCAGTTGAATCTGCTGGAAATCTAAGGGCTCTATTTCTGCTGGTATGGGATGAGGGGTTCTTGCGATTCCGCTGCTATCCAATCACTTTTCCTGTCAACTTGTCAAGGACAGATTATTGATACCAGTATTATATGCTGGCTGTATACTGTACACTCATACTGCTGAAGTTTCTTTGTCGCACGGGGAGCGACAACACCCTAAAAAAATATCACAATTGGTCGCAAATACGCAAGAACAATAAACACATGTCTGGTTTCTCGAACAAATCAGCATCTCTACTCGTCCTACCATCTGGTTATTTAACATAGCCATGGAAAATCACCATTTTTGATAGGTAAACCATCTATAAATCGGCCATCTATACCATGGCTATGTTAAATAACCAGAGGGTATCTCTATTGATCCCTGTCGGCTTTTTGTTATCTACACAAATCATTTTAGTTGCTCCAGCAGTTGCTCAACAGGGCAACTAACTTTCACAGCCCAAAAACAAGGTGCCAAACCCCAAAAGGGGCTTTAAAAACACTTGTGAGTGTGATATACTTACCCTCTGGTAATTTAACGTAGCTATTGAAAATGACCATTTATAGTGGATTTTCCCATTAAAAATGGTGATTTTCAATAGCTATGTTAAATTACCAGAGGGTATTTTATCTTATTTCATCCATTTTTTGTGAATAATTTCCTATCTTACTGGGATGAACTCGATATAAAGAGCCTTTTTGTTGCCTATATCACTCACCATGAGTTTCAGCATAGAAATGGGTCGATCATCATTTTCCAAATAAACACCAGCATTTCTGGATGTGGACACATCTTTGAGCGGGATGTTACCTCATCAATAACCTAAGAAAGTATGTACTGCGCTGTGGATCCCGGATGTGCCCAAGGAAACCGATAATCTGCGACTAGAATGCTAAGGTAAGCCCCAATTAAACAGCGGTCAACATGATATAATCTGGGGTTGACATTTATCTTAAACAAAATAAGGATTCACATTACTAACCCATTGCCAACCCCCTACTTGTCAAGCTTATGATGATTTTGAACTGCGGACGGTAGTTATGGCATTTTGGCTCCCACACTAGATGAGCTTTCAACAGAAAACTGGAAAAAAAAAACAGAGGCTGGCTAAGCAGCTCATTCGCTAAATCTGGTTTAATCCCATAATATCCCATAATATCCCATATTTCATGGTTAAAACAATTTTGTTCCCAACTACTTCAAAATATCACTATTCAAGGTGGTTTCATCCTCGAAATCACCTGTCCATCTGTGTGAAAACACAATGGCAACACCACGGCACCACCGCGCACCAGCCACTGAGTGCAGTGGCTAAGCCGCGACAAGGTTCCACCTGGGGATTGGTAAGAACATATGGGTTTTCAATTCGAGAACTCCCAAGAATCAGTATCAAGACAACCATGTATTCTTTTTGTGATCATGTTATATATAAAACATATGTGTGTAATGTTTGACATGATTTTAGATGTGTTGATGATGAAAGGTTTGATTCCCAAGAATTTTCACATTGATCAAATGCGATCATCAACCATCACTATCCAAATGTATCATACATCTATGGGATATGTTGGGCTTTCATACCACACATATCCCATCACTGAGCCATTAAAAATACCCCGTTTTCCCATCTCATTGTACTTTTTTTGGTTGATAGCTGTCCCTCTTGTGGGTGATCATAATCGTCAATAAATTAGGTAATATGACTTAGCTCCCTATATACCAGCTATAAGTTGATTTAGAAACCCCATTAACTATAGTTACAAGTACTATAAACCATCGTTATTGGAGTTATGTTCACCAAGTATTCACCACTAACAGTCGGGTATAACAACAAATCAAAATCATTAACCACTATCCCATAATTTCGATCTATGATAGGGGATATAATGGTGATATATTTGGAGGTATAAAATACCACCAATCATATGCCAATCCACCAATAGATACCCTCTGGTAAACGTTTACATAACTATGGGAAATCACAATTTTTAATGGGTAAATCAACTATAAATGACCATTTTCAATAGCTATTTTGACATAACCAGAGGGTAATATCCACTGACCTCTGTCACTTCCCTCACCGGGCCAGAAGTAAAAGGACGCCGAGAAACTCCGCCACAAGCAGGTCCGTAGATGGAAGGAAGCGACACCTCCACAAAGTCCCGCAGGGAATCTCCCAGCCTGGCCAGGAAAATGACCTTGATGTGGGGTGGAAGTGTGTTCTTGATATGTGCATATATATATATATATATGTATACATATAATGTGTATATGCATGTGTATAGTTATACAGTTATACATATATATATATGTACATAAGTGTTGTGTTTTTGATATGTTTTGATACAGTGTATATTTCTTTTTGGGTGTGAACAGAACTTATTTCCCAAGCTGTCAGATTTGTTTTGCGTGGTTTTGACCCATCAATTTTCCAACAAACAACGCCAACAACCCGCAATCCCAGACATCTCCAGCCTGCCCAACTGACCTAGCAAAGGCCACGCCAAAGGGCTCAAACGAACCATGGCCAACACTGCGCGCAGAATGGGCGCATAGAGACCTGCCAGTTTTAGGATCAGCATCCCATGGAACATGTGAAAACCAGTTTTAACCAGTTTGTTCCATGGTTTTTGGCAGCCAGTTTAAACTATGGCAACTATGGTTTTATCAGTGGTAAAAAACCATGGTTTTATCAGTGGTAGCAACCAGTTTTTGGCATCTCCAAGCTTCGATGATCATTTTCCACGGGAAACCGTGCGAAAAAACCATGGAAGCCTCCAAAATGATGGATCATTGGATGAATCTTATGAGGAGCAACCATAGTTGCTAATCATAGTTGGTAATCATAGATGCTTCAAGGGTTCTGGATTTTGTTGTCCATGGAAAGAACCTTCTCCCGGTGTTTACATCCCAAAGCGGCCTCGTTGAATGGCGATTTCCGTCAGGAGGTTAGGAACCAAAATCAGCATCTCCGCCAAGCAAATGCAGGTCAGAAAGAGCCTGGCAGCGATCAAAGCTCATGAAAATCACCATGTTTCATGATTTTCATGGACAAAACAACTATGACCATGACGACCATTGGCATGCCATACATTCGAAGGTTTGAGTACCGAAGGTATAATCTTGTACATCTTCTCGTCCAAATGTTTACATGCTTGGGTTTTTGAAATCCAGCCCGCTCAAGTGCCGTAGCACTTGAGACCATTTTTGTTTGGAGGGATAAAACCCCAATGTTTGCTCCTCACCTTGCGTATGTTTTTAATTCTCCCCAGGTTGGTTTGTTTTCACATCACCATGTTCTGCGGAAAAAAAGATCCATGTTGCAACACAAGTTGGTTCCGTCACAAATTCCCATTTTGCAGGTGGCATTACCTTTTTTTAGCCAAGCCGCTCAAGCCGTGAGGACTTTATCTGGTCAATGGTAGATAATCCGTGATTTAATCCGTTATAGAAAATGGTCTAGTTATAGTTACCAAAAGTGGTGATGGTCAATAGTTATGTAAACGTTTACCCTCTGGTAAACTAAAATAACTATGGAAAATCACCATTTTTGATGGGAAAACTCACTATAAATGGCTATTTTCAATAGCTACGTTAAATTACCAGAGGTACCAGATGGTATTTCCTGGTAAATTTGAATCTGTGATGTTGAACAAATCCCATGGATTTCCGGCATTTTCTCGGCCTCACAAGGCGCGCGTTGCGCGGCCGTGTGTCGGATGCCTCATTCCTGGCAGCGAGAGAACTCTCCGAGCTCTCGAGAACTCCTCGTTCTTTCTCAGCAAAATATACTATACATATTTACATGCAATGTATCATCAATTTCAATACATTGACACTAATATGAAATATAGAAGAATTGCACTAATACTAATATGTCATCATATGTCTTCATATGTCAATAACCATACAAGATCTAAATATCCCATGGATGCCATGGAAAAAAGCATGGATTGGATCTGGGATCAACCACCGCCGGGCGCACGGCGCGGACACCAGCGGTGGCGACTCGATGCGTTCCGTCCGTTCCGTCCGTTCCGTCACCTCGTCGCCCAGCTCAAGCTGGACTGCCTCGGCGTTGTCTTTTTTAACAAAAAATTAGAAAACATATAAAGGCATGAGAAAAAATCTGGAAATATGATTGGTTTATATTGGTTTATATTGGTTTATATGATTGGTTTATGTTACAGGTTTGAAACCAATTGGACCAATTTCGATCTGAATGACGTTTTTTTGCCTTTTGAATGGGTTCGCAACCAATGAACACGAGGCTTTTACCGACAAAAAAAATAAGGTGAAATGGAACTATAACCAACAAATGACTGGTGGAATTGAGGTATCAATGCCAACTCTGAGTGGGTAAGGCTGACTGGGAAACAGCCAACTCTGATAGGAGAATTGTGGCATCGCTTTGGCTTTCCCAGTAGAGTCGTGCGAGATTGACGTGGACAAAACTAAACCACCAGTGGGTAGATGATGCTTGATTGTTTTACCCTTGTCCTGTCGTACTGTGACGAACCTCACTTCAGCTTGTGTATACTAACAGATATATAGATAGATATAGATATAGATATAGATATGACGCCATGAATCGATACCCATTGTTCTCTCAAACACGACATCTTTCTTAAAAAAATCATCGCTTCTAGGATTTCAATTCCCTTAAAAAAAACACACACACACACTTGATGCTTTCAGATAAATGGTCCGCCGAAAGCCCAGCAAAAAAAAGGTCGCCGCCCTTCCGGGAGCATCACTGGAGACCATGCATCAGTCCTCATCACCTGGATGGCTCTACCAGCCAGGGGGATGAAGATCCAGCGAACATATACCGTAGCTTTAATCTATACCGTAGCTAACTTTCGGGACAGTTCTACCAGAAAAATCACCAGAGAAACTCACCAGAGTTTCTATGGATTCTATGGGAAGTGATTTGGAGCTTTTTTTTGGTGATCAAGTAATGTCAACCCCGGATGAGACTAAACCCTGGTTTCTGACAAGGGGGGTACTCCTCCAATAGTCATTTCATCCACATTTCATCCAATACTTAAATGGCGCCCCCCAATGAACCAGCCGTTTGAGGTTTATTAATCCAGGCTGGGATCACCTACAAATCATGTCTGAGAGATGCAAGGGGCGGCACCTCGGTTGAAAAGGTCCAACATGGTCCAACCACTGACATCCACATCTCGCTGTGGACAAAAACTGAACAAACATACCATCTCTCAATCGTCATCTGTACATATATCAAAGTATGCACATGCACACACACATACATATATATATATATATATACGGCATATGCCTGGGTTTTGCCCGGACCCGCAATGACGACGGGAGACGCATCATCATCATCATCATCAAACAACATCATGTTCATCAACATACTCATCATCATCATCATCATCATCAGCATCAGCATCAACATCATCAAACCCTTATTGACGATCTTCAATGAATGTAGAAGTTTAACGGGGATGGGAGAATTAAACCCTTATTGGAGATCTTCAATGAATGTAGAAGTTTAACGGGGGTGGGAGAATTA
>Ga0126342_10017019_pt1 | contig 12609 bp, 13 predicted proteins | sample Cyp1metagenome_FD_92528 | JGI IMG/M metagenome (GOLD analysis project Ga0126342, IMG submission 92528) | Coral microbial communities from Lord Howe Island, Old Settlement Bay, Australia - Cyphastrea 1 metagenome | ecosystem: Host-associated > Invertebrates > Cnidaria > Coral ...
GTGTGCTGGCGCACTTGCTACGTCTAAAAACCCGGGTTCTTGGAGAGGTCAAGTGTGCCGAGTGAGCCGAGTGTGCCGGCGCACTCGCTGCATTTAAAAAACCCGGTTTCCCATTGCAATGTAATAACACAATTCACTGGCTACTAACCATGCTTGGTGCTGCGATAACCAAGCGTTCCATTAGTCAAACTCAAGTAATCCCCAGTGAAAGCCAATCTTTTCATGGGTTGAACCATCTACCACACAGATTCGTCATAATGATTCATGTAGATTCTCATGAACCAAACAACAACAACAACAACAACAACAACATTTCTGTTGGTGGCTTATGTTTTTTTGTCTAAACCAGGCACTGCGCGGTCTCGCTCTTGGGGTCTCCCAGCTTCTCCCACGCGCTGCGCAGCGCCGTGTTCACCGCGGCATCGCGACCGCCAGCCATGGCCAGCCACTGCGCGGTGCCGGAGCTGCCACGCAGCATGCGGAGGACATTCAGATGGACCTTGGAACATCCAAAGTCATCCAACTGTTATATCAACTGTTCGACTATATAATTGTTATATTAACTGCTATATTAACTGAATATGTTTTTGTGATTAACTGGATGCTAACTCAATCACTGTTTTATTGATTGGACAAATAAGTATAAATATATAATGTATACAGTAAGTGAATAGGCGCAGGTGCATGCATGAACATCTCAATGTTGGATTTGTAACTGGGAACGTACATACATTGTTTAAATACATGGATAGTCTGAAGAATCGCTCTGAAATTGCAGCTCTATCCACTTAAGATATCAGAATATATTATAGCATGCAAGACCACCATGGCCACACTATGCCACAGATTTTGTGGTTGCTTCCCTACAATACTCTATAGCAGTAGCCATCGTCAGTGAGAATCGTACCCTTTTGTTCATACCACCATAGCTGGGATCTATGGCTGTTCCATTGCTTTGATCCCCCCCACCATATGGCATTGAAAACGGCCATTGATATCCAGTCCCAAATCCATCGCAATTCGCAGATTTTTGGAGGCAACCAAGGCCCAAGGCACGTGCCCTTGGATCTCCGAGAGGAATTTCAAGACCTGATTTTCATCAAAGGAAGAGCCACCAATCGCTTCAATGATGCGTCTGCTTCTGGCCTCATCCTGTGACCTGGAAAAAAAAAACGTCGGAAAAGCCACGGGAGAGCAAGGGGGCGATGGCTGGGATTATGTCCCCGGCAGTTGGATCATCCATTGGATATCGGGGTTTGGAAGGCCTGAAAATGGGACATTAATAAACTCAAACCCTGAAAAGAAAGCTAAAGCTTCACAAAACGAAACCTTCATTATCTAAGCTATTTGATTTTCTGATGGTTAAATGTGATATTTTAGCGGGCGGCGATAGCCAAGCTATTTTATGTTGATTCCCATTGCAAGTGTCCCGTTGATATTCCTATATCTTCAGATTGACAATTGTCAGATGCCAGTTGGATTACCAAAGGGTTTTTCAGACGGCTGAATGCTTTACCCGGGTTCAACCTCCAGTTTTTATCCTCCAACCATCATTTCTGATAGTTGAATCTCCATTGTTCATTGCTATACTTCCATGTTTCATTGTTAAACCACCATTTTTCTGTGTAAAACGTTCCAAAACCTCCATGTTTCATTAATCAACCATACGAAACCTCCATTTTTCTTCTCGTTTCAAGCACCAAACCATTCCGGAGCTGCAGCTGGAGCACGAAACCGTCAGCCCAGCGCGGATGAGGAGCTGAACCAGCTCCGCAAAGGTCAACTGATACAGGGCCCCTGCCACACTGTCCGGCCGTAGGTCACCGTCCCAGTCCAGCAGCATCCTCCGCAAAGATGGGGATTTTTTTCATCACATTCCAACACGATAAAATCCTAATAGGGGCAAGCCGGGCAAGACCGTAGATCAGTGGCTATATATATATAATTATATATATATATATACAAACAATGGGATGCATCTAGTGGAGATATAGTGAGGGCATTAATAGATCTGGTTCTTGTTTGGAGATATTTAGGGTCTTTTGCTATTCAAGTTTGTTTGTTTCAGATGTTTTAGATTTTTGAGAATTTTAGAATGTTTTAGCTATGCTTGATTGCTTTGTTGGAGAAAATATATTGGAAGGGCATGTGTTTTTCTTGATGGTTTATGCATGATATTCGTGATGTATCAAGAGAAATGGATAGAAATGGCATGGAATCAGACATGTTGCATGTTGTTGTTGAAAAAAACATATGGTTTCATTTGGCTAAGACTAAGATATGCACCAAAACTGCTCAAAACCAGCGATGTCCAAAACCTGGGCCACTGCGAAGTCTGGGGTCGCAGCACTCATCATCCATGATCAAACATCAAAAGAGATCAGTTAGGCCCCAGATTTTGGACCAAATCAGATGGTTTCACCATGTTTTCACCGTGAAAAAAAACAAAAAAGCCTCCGCTCCTGTAGGCTTCCTCCGTTTCTGCCGTGGGTCTCACGCTCCTCAGCTCCGCCACAAAGTCGATCGCCGCCCAGGACACGGTATCTGGACAGAAATCGGCTTTGAAAGGTTCGATTTGGTCTTTGAATCAATGGATTTAAGATATTTAAGTGGTCCATAGTGGTCCATTGATTTGGCATCGCCGCTACTTTCACTGGCGCAAAATGGGTTATTCAAGTGCCCATTCGATTCTCAGCTCCAAATGTCACCTAGTTCGGAGCCCATAGCTTCGTGTATTCATACATCAGAAAAAATACAGAACAGCTTTTATACTAATGTTTGGAAACATTTGGGAACCATTTTTGCGGTCTTCAGGTTTAAGCTACAGCCATTGTCGTTTGATGTGGGTTCTCTCCTTATGACATGTCAATTTTGAGTGGCCCTGTTTTGACCCCTTGCATCCCATTCTGGCAGCTGTCTGCATTTTGTTTGGTGTCGATTCATGTTGATTCCCATCATATTCCCCAAATTATTGGTTAGTATTAAGATGTATTACGTATATATCTAAGCCATTATAATCTCTTGTAATTAATATCTTATAATCATGAACCTACCGGGGTCTTGAGTCTTTAACACTGCTCACTTGTCCATCCAAATCTTCTTAGTTGGCGAGCTTCGCAAGTGCACCTTGAAATCCAACGCAGCACCTGTTCTTCCTTTTCCAAGTCTTGGATTTTGACTTTCATGTTGTTTTGAGACAGAGCCACTTCGTTGAACTATTACCCTCAGCTGTGCTGAATCTCCCCGGCCCCCTTTGTTGTTCTCTCAGGCACTGCTGACCAGCTTGGGCATCTGCTCCGGCAATACCCTGCCTGGTCGTGGTATCTGGTGCTTCGAACTGATTGGTTCGACCACACAATATCAAGTTACCACCATGACAGTTATGTTTGAAGCACCTAGTCACTAGCACCACCTGGGGTAACGAAGCACCACTGGTACAGGACCGTTCACGGTCAAAAGCAGCTAGGATCCGCCAGTGGCATCGAGGGATGATCTCCATGATCCACTGCAGTTGAAACCATGGGTAGTCTTGGATACACTAAAAGCATCTAAAAACCAGGAGCGTAAGCCCAACTTAATCACAAAAAGGTCAACCTATGAAGCCTTATCGATATGTTGATAGTCGAATCAACATCGAAAACCCAAGAAGCCCATGTTCTTAGTTTGACCCCTAAAAAGGGAACTTATCATCAGCCATCATCAGCCAATCCGCAACGCCAAACGGCAGGACGACCTTCGCTGATGATCTGTTGAAGCTTTTCTTTGATGGCTCGAGCGCGGTATCCACTCTTCCAACACTGGCCTGACGCCGTGGCACCAATCCAGAGAGTGCCAGATGTTGAAAACATGGAGAACCTGAAAAACATCTTTAAAAAAACCTCCGTAAATGTTGTGATGGTATTAAGCACCCTGAAGATATCAGTATTATATCAGTGAAATCCATTCTTGCGGATCCTAATTTTTGGCCAAAGTCTCTGCTACACTTGAAACAAGCAACCTGGACTCAAAAATCAGAAACTCAGAAACTTCATGGTCTATATCAATTGCTATAATGCTATACATAACCCATACTACAGCCGTCTGGTGCCAGGGGGAACCAAGGACCCCAACCTGGGGGAACCACATTTTTTTAGCAGGGGCCCAACCTATGGCCCATCCAACAGCAGAATCTGTTGAGATCCTGATCACACGGCCTCACCAGAAAATAAAATCTGTGGACCCAACCCACCAAAACCCCCCCTCACAGGGGATAGGGGATAGTTTCAAAAATCTCCTAGGGGGTCAAGCCGGTCAAGCCCCTTGATTTTATCCTGGAGCACCCAAAGTGCCAACGGGATTCCATACTATGATATACAAAGATACAAACATATGGTTGGTCAAAATTATCAAAATTGTTCCCCACTCTGCTCATGGGCTGAACGACTGGCCTAAATAGTGCTTGTAGTAATCGTAGTCGACCACCTCGCAGGTTCCGCTCCGGTCAGCTGTCAGAACTGTCAGCTGATTCACCGTCCAACCAGGGGGTTTCAACAACGCGAATGCAAAATTTGAAACCACAAAAATGACTACACCCAAAGAGTAGCCTGACAGTCGCCTGACACGGTGCAAATTGGAAACATCGAATATAAATTTATAATCTATTATAATATGATCACAGATCCTATTTGCATAGGGAAAATTCAATGGATGGATGTCGACACATCTATACAATTTTGTGTGGTTCACTTCCTCAAGCGTCCCCGAAGATGTTCACCAGCCTTGTGGTTCGCAGAGATGAGATATCCATCCTTAATTGTGTTTTGCAACCCATGTGCCCTGTGATGTGCGCAACATGTTTCCCACCCTTAGAATACCATCCGGTTATCAAGCACATGTCAATATAAAATCCATGAAAATCACACATTTACAAACGATTTTCATGGATTTTTCCAGCTAAAAAAAACACAATTTGTGGGGGATTTCCCAGCTAGCCACGTTTGATTACTAGAGGGTAGGCCGCGACCTGGGGATCAAATGCACATGGGGATAGGGACCACAAGGGTACTATGGATAGCACTCGACAATCCGGTTATATTTATAGGGTTTTGCTCCAAAAAAGGAAGACATTCTTGGGTGGATATCTTAGCATATTGAGGTTTTTGCTGGCCGAAACTAATTGAAGTTGTTTCATCATGCCATCTGGAGAATATATAATGATTGAAACCACCAAGCGCGGTTGAAAATTAACCTCTGTGCCACCCGGAAATCCCAAGCGATCCTTCAGCATAGCTGGTGCTCCTGGATGTACGTTTTGAATGCTTCGGACATGGACCCATCTGAAAATAAACCCATGATGGCCCATGGTCATGGTCATTTCCACGATTTTCCATGTATACAAGTTAAATATTGTTAAATCCCATTTCCAAATAGACCCATTCCCCAAAAAAAAACATTGCAACCGATGGTGAACTCCATTGAAATCCCATTCCCAAACCATAGAAAGTCATAGAAAACCATACAACACTGTAGAACACTATAGAAACCATGGAAAACCATGGCAAAATATCGAAAACCATGGAAAGCAATAGAAAACGACAGAAAACCAACCATTTTTTGGTTGCCAAAGAACTGGAGGATCAAAGGCTTTGGGAAGATCCTGGTGCGCGACAAATGTCTGCCAGTCATGTTCGCCTGTCCATCCAGGTAAAGGATACCTCAATTTCCAGGTCGTGAAGCAGAGGAGAGAAGTGTCAAGCACTGTAGGGAGGTTAAAAGCTGAACAGGTGAAGATGATGATGATGATGATGATGATGATGGTGATGATGATGATGATGATGGCGATGGTGATGAGACCTATATTGTACATGTACTTACTTATGTGTATATTTATATATACATATATTATGTGTGTGTGTTTATTTAATACAGTAACTGCTGAGAATCCACTCCTCATATTGGATATGTTTTGCATTGCGCATCAAATCATGCAGTTGCAACATTTCTAACTTGCAGCTGCCCCTTTTCCAATCAAAACCAGGGGATTTGACCCCAAGCGTTCGACGTGCAGGAAAAGACAGAGGCCGCAGCTGAGGTGGGACCGTTGCCTAAACCTGCATCTAAGCAGGTTATGAGCCCAAGAGGCTGCGAGCTCGACCAATGATGGAGCTTCCTCGAAGGGCAACCAGAGAGGAGTTGGCCCAAGGTGAAGAAGAAGAGGCAAGGTTGAAAGCTGAAGAGGCCATAGAAGATAGGAAGTCTGAACCGAAGCAAGAAGCAGTAGGGAAGCTTGAAGACCAGTCAAATGGATCAGTAGGGTCAATAGAAGACAAAAAGGAAGAAGCCACCAAGACTAGCCCCAAGGTTGAAGACACCCCGAAGCCAGCCAGGTCACATCCTCCGACCACACCGCCACCGCCATATCCACCAGTGCAGGATGTCAGGTCAGCAGGTCTGAAGACACCAGAGCGGCAAGAGGGAGGCGAGGAGCAGATGAACGCAAAGAAAGTCAGCGCCTTCAGACGCCAAAGGAGGACAGGACTGGGACTGTGGGATCGAACAAATACCACTGTTCACAGACGAACAGGTTCGAGCACTTCACAGTCTGCATGAGCAGGCACCATGGTTGTATCAGTCTGGCCGCTCAGTTTTCTCTCCATATCCACACCCACAACGTCCAGCCTTCTTAGATCAAGAAGAAGACAGATTGAGAGAGCTGATAGAGAAAGAGAGATACAGCTGCAGCAAATGCGAGATAGGCTGTACCAAGAGAGGTTTGAGAAAGATGAGTTGAAGCGAAGCATGGTGTCAGTCATGGAGCAGAGTCGGAGAGTAATGTCAAGCCTCTCTGAACTGGAAGCGAGGATTAAAGACTTAGAGCCAAGGTTTGCCACACCAGAAGGCTCACAATCAAAGGAGGCTGAAACCCCCAAAGCACCGAAAGCCCCAGAGGAGGACGAGACCTCCAAAGCCCGTGAAGGCCCGGGCCCGGCCTTCACCCCCGAAGCACCAAATGCAGAAGCAGGAGGGAACACGACCGAGAAGTTCATGCTCCTGATGATGGAATCGATGAAGGAGATGCACAAGAACTACATCACCAGCAAAGAAGAAGCAGGCATGGTGAAGAGTGAAGGGCGTAGAGATAGTAAGAAGTGTGGAGTGCCAGATCTCCCAGCTCTACCTCAGTGGAGCCCATCCCAAGGACCTTTGCAGCTTGGGGATTGGCTTCTTTTGCTGGAGCCGCTGGTGGCAGACCTATCCACGACGTCAGAAACATGGTGGAGGTTGGTGACAAGCGGTGCCGAGAGATGGTACCAAAGGCACGTGAGCCTGTCGCCACTGGATCGAATTCAGCACAAAGCAGAACCACCAGCAGAAGTACAGCAAGACAAATGGCAGAGATTAGAGAGGAGGATGTCAGCGATGCTTCTTCATGCGATCCCAGAAGGCATCAGGGAAGAGCTGGTGGCATCACGTCGCCTGGGAGTCTTTTGCATTCTGACTCATCTATACGCCGTCTACTGCCCAGGAGAATTCTATGAGAAGCAGACGCTTCTCAAGAACTTAGAGGAGCCAGCCGAGGTGAGTGCAATCTCAGAAGCCACAGGAGCCATCAGGAAGTGGCTGAGATGGAGGAGGAGGACAGAGGAGATTGGAGCTGTCGCCCCAGTTCCAGCCCTACTTTTGAAGGGGCTTATAATCGGCTTACAAGAAAAGCCATTGAGCCGAACAAGGAGTTGCAGTTCTGCATCTCCATGGTGCGCAACAGCCTGAGGGAGATGACACTACACCAACTCAGCAGAAACAGTAGGTCACTTTGCGACGCACTTGTTAGCAGAGCTGGAACAGGTAGCACTCACAGAGAAGGGAGCAGCACCAGCAAACAAAGCAGAAGCACCGAAGATCAGGCAGTTTGAGGCAGAGCGAGGTGATCGAGAAAAAAGCAAAGGTAAAGGACAGGAGAGAAGTTCCGAAGACTCAGGAGGGAAGCCGAAGTGTCACTTCTTCTTGAGTGAGAAGGGGTGCAGAAAGGGCAAGCAGTGCACCTACTCAAATGATGCAAAGGATGAGAAGAGGAGGTGCTGGACTTGTGGAGCCACAGACCACATGTCACCCAGCTGCACCAGACCAAAGTCAGCGACAGGAGAAGGAAGCCCAACTAAGGCAAAGAGCCTGAAGTCAGAGGGGGAGGGGAGACCATTATCACCGAAGGAATCAGACATACAGTCCTCGGTGGCATCAGACATCTCAATGAAAGAACTGATGGAAGAAGCCAACAAGATGCTGAGGTCGATGCCGACGTCCGCAGGAGGAAGTGCAGCGTCGGCGAGCTCCGCAACCAAGGAGGAAGAAGCGAGGAGTGATGTCCTAGAGCGACTGCAGCAGCAGCTAAACAGCATGAAGCTAAAGGTGTTGGGGATCGGCAAGGTCATGAAGTCAGGAGATTAAGGCGTCACTGACAGTGGGGCCACACACACCGTCTCTGGCCAGCAAGGCCAGGAGAAAACACAACATACAAGCAGCTTCAGGTAACATTAGCAGATGGAGGCATCACTCGACTTCCCACGTCAGCAGGAGGGGCCATGGTGAGTCCAAAGAAGGATACAGAGCCAATCGTCCCTATGGGGCACCTGACAGCCCTGTTGGGATGCGAAGTGAGTGGAAAGGGAAGGAGCTGGAGCTGAAAAACCCAAGGAAGGGGTTGCTTCCAGTACAACACCATGAAGGATGCCCTCAAGTCTCTAAAGCGTTGGCATTAGAGCTCATTGAGGAGATAGAAGACAAAGTGCAGGGCATAGGCGCCACGGCAGGCGACTTCAAAGAAGAAGAAGAATGGATGAGGAGATTGGCACGGGAGCATCCTGTGCTGAAGCAGCTGCCACCATGGATCAAAGATCGACTCGCGGTGACTCCAGGAGAATGGAGTGGTTTGCCGCTGAATAGGAAGTGGAGGAAGAGGTTGAAGCGAGAGGGCTTCATTCTTCACCTCTATGCAGGAGGCAAGGAAGGATTCACCGTTCAGCGGGCATTCAAGCAAGTTGGAGGAGACGAAGGTTTGATGTTGGAGGTGGATGAGAAGAGAGGGCCAGGACACGATATGCTCAGCGACTCTCAGGTCTATCCATCTCTCTTACGAGCAGCTCTTGAGGGGAAGCTGAAGGCCATCGTAGGTGGGCCAAACTGCCGCACACGAGAATGGGGTGGGAGTTCGGCAAGAGGTGGTTAACCCCAAAGGCAGAAGCACAGGTGAGAGAGGACGATCTCGTACGTATCTCTTCATGGTAGCACACTACATGGCACAAGCACGAGGACTGCCCAAGGTCCACTTTGCCCTCGAACAACCAGCATCTCCAAGAAGCTACATGCCAGAAACAGTCAGTTTCTGGGACACTGAGGAGTGGAAGCAGATCAAGGAAGAATTTCAATTTGAGGAGACCACCTTTGAGCAGAGGAGCTTAGGTGGACCCAGCCACAAAGCCAACCACCATCGGAGGGTCTCTGAAAATGGATGTTGAAGACCACGAAGCTATGAAAAGGTGTCCAGTTCCAAGGATCTGGCGAGGTGGCCACCAGGGCTCATGCACATAGCAGGAGCACTACAAGAACAGGTTCTGCACCAGGATGTGCAGATCAAAGCACTCTCATGGCAAGAGCACATAGCATTCAACCACATACCATACAGAAGAGACTGCCGAGTGTGCCAGGAGTCTCTACAACAAGCAGACACACACCACAGGGTCCGAAACTCAATGGGCGGCATTCTGAGCCTAGATGTCGCTGGACCCATGAAGCCAGCATACGATCAAGGAGGAGGCATGGCCAGGTGGTTCCTAGCCGGAGCCCTCACATGGAGCGTCCCAAAGGGGACAGAGAAGATGAAGCAGCCAAATTGAGTAACCGCTGGAGGAAGATGCACCAACATAGAAGCAGTCCAGGAAGAGAAGAAGCCGAAGACCAGCAGCCAGAAGATGCCGGAGAAGGAAGGGGGGGTAGAGGAGACCCTGAGCAGCCCGCGGCAGGCGGCGACACAGGTGGGGGTAGAGGAGACCCGCCAGGCGGCGACGCAGGTGGGGGTGGAGGAGACCCTGACCAGCGCCCGCCCGGTGGTAGAGCAGGTGGGGATGGAGTTGCGGGTCTTCAGGCTGGCACTTCCAATGGTGACGAAGACAGCCAAGGAAGTCACCAGGACAAAGATGGAGTTCCTCTTGAAGCTGAAGGCAGACGGGCACAATGCGCCCCGAATCCACTGTGACAGAGGCCGCGAATTCTCAGGAGAGTTCAAACGATGGGCCAACTCACGTGGCATCCACATCACCCGAACACCCGGTGATGATCCAAGAGGGAATGGCAGGGTGGAGAACACCGTGAAGGCCATAAAGACCCAAATCAGAAGAGCCCTGAGACAGGCATGTGAAGATGCCAAATGGTGGCCCTGGGCGTGCCGGTACGTCACAGAGATCAACAGATGCGTCAGGATGGGCACAACACCTGAATGGCCGAGGTTTCTGAAGGAAGTGCGGGTCAAGAAAAGGACCTGGAAGAGAGGAAACTTTGAGGTTGGAGTGGAGAAAGTCCATACTTGTGCCCGTCGACAGAGGATCATGGGCATTGGATCTACAAAGAAGGAGAGGCCCCTAGGGTGACGAAGTGTATCCTGAGGCCGACGGAGGAGCCGCTAGATGAGAGAGTCTGGCTGGCAGTTGAGAAGGAGATGCTGGATGCATTGGCCTTAAGAAGAAGGCTAAGAGAAAAGACGTCCGTGAGAAGGCTGGACGCAGTGATGATGACACCACCAGAAGAAGAAGATGATGAGAAGAAGAAGAAGAAGGCCAGAGACAGAATCATGAAAGTGGTAGAAGAAGAATCTCGAAGGATCATCCATGACGATCCTGAGCTAGCAGGAGAGGAATTGAAGATCGTGGCCAAGCTCAAGAAGATGGCAGGGGGCTAGGAGATGGAGGAAGATGAAGTCCTCCAAACGAAGATTGTCTCGCCCAAGGAGGTGGCGAGGAGATGGAAAGAGTGGCTGCCGGCGATTGAAAGTGAAGTTCAGTCGTTGGTGGAAGAGAAAGAAGCACTGAGGATGCTGACCAAGGAGGAGGTCCATCAGCTGCAGATAGAAGCTGAAAGAACAGGCTTGACGATGGAGAGTGTTCTGTCGAAGATGGTCTTCACACTCAAGCCAGGACCAGAAGGAGGCAAGCCAAAGGCCCGATGGGTCGCATGCGGCAACTTTGAAAGCCGCAAGGATGACGAGGATAACTACTCCAGTGGGGCCGATGCAACAGCCCTGAGAGTACTGGTGTGGATGGCGATGAAACGTCAATGGCTTGGATGTGTGATTGATGTGAAGACGGCATTTTTGAATGCCAAGATGATACAGAAGGAAACAGAAGGACTCCTCTTGATCAAGCCTCCATCCATTTTGGTGGACCAGGGCTTCATGCCAAGAGACGCGCTGTTCCTTCCACTGCGAGCGGTGTACGGATGTACGGATTCCGCCGCTCACCAAGACTATGGGGGTCACGGAGATGATGTCATGAAGTCATACAAGGTGAAAGTCAAGGTCCAAGGAAAAGAAGTGACATTGGCGCTGGAGCCCCTTCAAAGCGAACCCAACCTGTGGAAGGTGATCCGGGCCGAGGGGGAGCACCAACGCACTTTGGAGGAGGAATTTGACATTTTTGGATCTTTCTTTCTGGAACGAAGGAGGTGGTTGATGCGCTACTGCAGCAGTTTCAGCAGTCATGGACCACATCCGAGGCAGAATGGGTGTCGTCCAGCCCAGTGAGATTCCTTGGGATGGAGATCACAAAAGAAAAGAATGAGGAGACAGGCCGAGAAGATTGGCTCATCACACAAGAGTCATACATCAAAGACCTCATCCAGAGACAGGAAGAGGAGGTCAAAGAGAAGAAAATCCCGATCTCCAGAGATCAGGCTTCAATGTCAAGCTCATTGTTTGGGGGTCAGCACCTATACATAGCTTTGAGAGCTTCTGTCCACTGTATGTAACAACGCTTCCGCGAGTTCACTTTAAATTGGTTTCCTTTGCACAAGTTGCAGAAACCCAGGTTTTCAAAATCAAGCTAAATGCAGTTGCCAAAATTGAAGAACTTTGAAAGCCCGAAAGCCGTTTCTACTTTTTTCTGCTTAATTACAAGTGCCTTGCAAACTACTCGCCGGTCGATATATCTACATAAACTTTAAGTTGAAGATACGTAGACCACAAGTATAGGTTGGCTTTTGACTAAGTTGCAGAAAGTTGGATTGTTTCCATCGAGCACACTCCGCGTTCATCGTAAAGGCACCCGCGCAAAAAGAACGCGTTCACAAGTCAATGGGCAGCCTTGTATAGCCTTGCTGTTTTTTGAAACTTCGGCCCTGGCTTGCCAAGGTTGCGCTTCCAACTTTGGGGGAACGTTGCCTCCGACAAAAAAAAAATATAGGCTAGGGAGCCTTTGTCTCAAAGTTTAAAGCTCGAATCGGTTTAACGAATACTTCTTTCAAACATGGGTATACATCTCGAGGATATTGAAGGTCCAAGGCGCGGAGCAAAGCAGAGCCCCGGGCGCATGACTCTGGGTAGTCCAAATTCAATCCTTTGGCACGGGGCATTGGGCCCAAAAACAA
>Ga0126342_10017020_pt1 | contig 12609 bp, 13 predicted proteins | sample Cyp1metagenome_FD_92528 | JGI IMG/M metagenome (GOLD analysis project Ga0126342, IMG submission 92528) | Coral microbial communities from Lord Howe Island, Old Settlement Bay, Australia - Cyphastrea 1 metagenome | ecosystem: Host-associated > Invertebrates > Cnidaria > Coral ...
TATGACCCAATGATCCAACATACATTGACACCAATGATATTACTGCGATATTGACATGATCCAAAAGGTCACTTCCAAATTGGAAAAGAGTCACATACAAATAGATGAGATTATATATATATATGCCACCCACCCTGAAAAGTCTACCTTTTTTTGTGGTTTTGGGAGGGTAGCAGTATTCCAGCTGGACTAGAGTGGTTGTAATGCACAATCTTCAATCTCGAAATGGAAGCTTCTGAAGTCAGGGGCGGGCTGCAATCTTCAGTCATCAATCCAGACTTGGAAGTGAAGTCATGGGTGGGCTGCAATCTTCAGTCATCAATCCAGACATGGAAGCTTCTGAAGTCATGGGTGGGCTGCAATCTTCAGTCATCAATCCAGACGTGGAAGTGAAGTCATGGGTGGGCTGCCATCCTCAGTCATCAATCCAGGAATTGAAGCCTGTGAAGTCATGGGGAGCCGTCGTTCTTCATGGCAGTATAGTGAGAATAAAGGATACACAAATCCGAATTTCGATGTTGTAGGATGGAATGAAGCACGCTTGCGGCGGCAAAGCCGCAAATCTTTTCTCACAGCTGATGTCCTGGCGCAGGAGAGTTCAAGACGCAGGTGTGACAATGTCAGACATGTAAGTGGACAGGAGTTCTCCCGTGCGCACCCACATGTCGCCCACACGGTACCAACACTCGTATTGGGCAGACCGGATTTGAATTTGCGCTTGCAAGCTGCTCATGCCAGCCCGAACGTGTGTCCCTTTCGACAAACGTTCTTTGATAAACTTCCAGCACCGGTCGATGAGCTGGGTGCCACATTTCACCTTCAAGGTCTTGCCCCCGGGCAACTTGTGGACTTTCACCTTCACAAAATTTGGCTTGGTCCAATGCCACTTTCCATTTTTTTCACCGCTTTTTCTGATGCACAACCGAATCATGAACAACGCCAGGGAGCTTCATCTTGTACGCTTTGGCGGAGTCAGTGTGGAAAATCACAGAGCGGTTGGCCAGCCATTTCTCGCCCAAAGGGGCCCAATCATGTTTTGTGATGCCTGGAGAGCGGGTAGCCGTCAGGGTTGAGTTGAGTCGAGCAAGGACGAGGGTCTGGGGCTTTCCCCTTTGAACCAACCCACACCACTGCTCCCAGAGCAGTGAGCGATAAGCCTTCACTTCATGCTCCCAGCCTGCATCACAGCACACATCCCTCTTGTCGAACGTTGCTTCGTCACCCTCAACGTCGCACCACTTTGCGGAAGTTCCAATCTTGATGTCCTTCTCCTTCTTAAGGACAAACTTCTTGCGAACCAGGTGCAAATTCTTCTGCATGGCTTCAAGCACTTTGTGGTTCACACCCAAGATCAGGTGGATTGAAGCCTGAGGGACAGGAAGGATCACAAGAAGCAGTAGCGCTGCCTGGATTTGAAGGGACACAGCTTCAGGGCCCCGGCCAGCATGGAAAAGTGGGTGCAAGTACTGTGGATGGACTCTCTGCTGGGTGGCTTTGGGGCTACACCGGTACTTCGGCTTGCTTTCCTTGCAATGGGTTTGCAAGGAAGACAAAGTGCCGCAGTTGCACTTGGGGCAACGTTTGCCTGACCAATCGGGCAAGATCTTGTCATGAATCAGCATCTTGTCTATGTCGATGTCTGAGGCCTTGAGAAGTGCAGGCACGACGCGGCGCCAGTGAGCTTGTTCTCTTCGAACCCCCCGCGCTGGAACAGCGCGGTTTCCTCTGACATATCTAACGCTTTCTCATTCTATTCTGACATTCGCATGCTTCAAAATGATCCTGCTCCAGGTCCTGAGATCGATGCAAAGCAAAAAAAAGAGGGGTTGACTGCCACGCCCCTGTTGATCCAGGTGTATTAATTGTGATGCTTTGCAGGCATTTTCTCGCACATGTGGGGTGTATGGCTTCTTTTTGTTAAACTTTCGATGGCCTCCATTCATTCAATTTGAGACCTATAAAAAGTGCTCTTCACCCTACCATTGCCTGTCTTTTGGGCTTTGTGCCTTCGTTGCCCATTACCCTTGATGAAGTGAAGAGCCATCCGGAATCTTCACGTGGGAACAAATGCTTTGATTATTTAAATCTTTCTCGTCACATAGATGTTCCAAACCGCTCTCATTACATTGGATGAAGGAATTGTTCTCAGCAGCCATCTTTCTCACCACATGAGGGTCTGGAATCGTTCTCATCGCATTGGGGCTAGGAATCGTTCTGATGACATTCATTCATCGGTCTGAAGCGCATTGGTGTACGGAATCGTTCTCGCCACATTGGCTGTTGGAATCGTACTCATCATGTCAGTCGGTCTTGTTGAAAAAACAGCTGCGACTTTTTTTCGCGAAATTCTGAAGGGTAGGGAAAAAATGCAAATGGGAAAGGTAGCGTCTTGAAGCAGCATACCTTTCAGTGTTTCGCATCGTTCTCTCTGAAACCCTACCCTTCAAATTTTTGAGAAAACAACCACGCGACACAGAACCTGGAGGTAGTAGGCTGGTAGGGTTCCACACAGGGTAGGGAAAGGTAGGCAGGATGTGCATGCAGACAGGCATGCTGAGAATGACGGGAAGATGTGTAAAAACTAAGGCACTGGTCTCAGATATCGTTCTCATCGCATTCGTGCCAGGAATCGTTCTCACTGCAGGCATCAGTCTCACCACATTAGAAAGTGGAATCCTTCTCAATCTGCGGAAACGGTTTGAAACGGTTTGAAACGGTTTTCAGACCTGTCTATAGGGCCACAATAGGTTCAAGAACTTTTGCAATGAAAAATGCCTGCCTGGAACTTTGCGCATTTTCGGAATAGAGGCGTTGTTTCTGCAAAGATGTAAAGGGAACTTCGAGCATTTTGCCCATTCAATGTTAGTGGAAGTTTTTTCCATCTTTGGATTCCTTGTAAAGCCATGTCTAGCGCATAGATCTTCAGATGGTCTGCAAGGGGAAGAAAAAATGCATGTGCTTGAATGATGCCCACTTTGCTATTCTCAGGCGTTGGTGGTCCCCCCCATCATTTCTGAAGATTTTACATCTAAAAATGGCAGAAGTAGGGACAGCTATTGGGAATGGGGAAGGTAGAAGTAGAACATATGGAACTTGTTTCCAAGACTGCGACTTCAAAGTCGCTGGGCGCTTGATCACCATGCGGCCTTTACTTTTCTTTGGCCCAGGAAAGTTCATGAATTTGGACACCATGACAGAATGCGCAAATGCAAGGAATGATGCGAAGCAAAAACTAGCTAAGGGCACAGTGAGCCATGTTGTGTCCGTGAATGCAAAATCACAAGCGGTGTATTGTGAAGCCACGCTGGAGCATTAAGCAGATCAGGACATGCTCAGGCTTCAAGCTGAAGGACCTTGGTAGGATCATGCATGTGGCGCTGCTTTGCCGGGAAGAGGAGTTGCAAGAAAGACAAACCTTTTTCTTGAGATGCAAATGAAGGTCACAGCTGGGGCAGGCGCAGGAAGGGATGAGACATGTTGCTTCGGAGTCACCACCCTCTTCGGCTTGGTCAGGCATTCCAGCAGTTTCTCCTCGGCAGCTGCGTTCCAAGCGCCATGCAGGCGGACGGGCTCCAACTTGAGCCCTTTCTGCACATTGCAGACCATGGCGGCCAAGCTTTGTCGAGGAGTGCTTGAGGCTGGTCTCTCTTCAGCCTGGCTGCTGGCGGCCACATTCAGCACCACCACGGCCCGGTTGTTCTGCAAGGTCACACGTCCTTCAACAGGGATGGACATCTTGTTCTCTATGGTGGGCGACGGGATGATGACGATGTTTCGAGCCGAGAGCTATAAACGATGGACTGAAGGTGACAGACGTGACGCTTTGCAAAGATCTGGCCAAAGACGCAGGCCTTTGACAAAGTTTGAACATGTCCCTCAAGCTGGGGAATCTTCATTTCAGGATTGAAGATTGAAGATTCTCCAGGACTCTTGTTGGGAAATCTTCAATCCAGGATTGAAGATTGAAGATTCCCCAGGACTTCTTGGAGAATCTTCAATCCAGGAGAGAACCTTTAATATTGAATCCTCAGTCTTGGATTGAAGATTCTCCAAGAAGAGTCCTGGGGAATTTTCAATCTTCAATCCTGGATTGAAGATTCCCCAGCAAGAGTCCTGGAGAATCTTTAATCTTAATCTAGTAGTCAGGGCGAACCCACCGATTGCAGGACTTGGCCTCTTGCTTGGAGAAAGCCTTTGGGTGTGATGCCTTGTTGGCGCTGCTTACCCATGTGAAGGAGCATCGTCAGAAGCTCACCCTCCTGATCAATTGATGCTCCTGATTGCACAGATGTGATGGCTGATTTCTCATCCAATTTCAAGGAGGCTGTTGAGCGCATGCAGAAGACGTGCTTAGCCATCGCTTGCTTGGCTTCCCCAATTCCCGGATTTCTGGATTCAAGCCCGGCTGATGTTGAATGGGTTCTCAAGTGCAAAGGTGACAATTCCATGGTCACTTACGTGCGAGATGCCTTCAAAGATTCAGAGGCTTGGACCAAACTCAATGATGAGCTCCTTGCCAAGCATTCTTCAGCTTTTCTCGTGTGGCAAAAGGTTCAAGACTGCACCTTCGGTCTTAAGAAGAGACCTGTTGAGCAGGAGGTCATCATCATGGCAATTGACAAGCTGGCGAGTTGGAAGAAGGCAACACGAAGAGCCCTGGAGAATCTTCAATCTTCAATCTTCCATCCTGGATTGAAGATTCCCAAGACTGAACTCAAGTCTGAACATCAAGTCTGAACATCAGGTCTGAACTTCACAGTTCAAGTAACGTAATGGTGTGCGCGTGTCGATTTCAAGCCTTTTCTTTCAGGTGTATTTGCATATAGCATCTGCATTTATGTATGGCACCCCCAGACCAAGTAAATGAACCTTAAAACGGTAGACTTTTTTTTTGGGGGGGGCACCATATAATGATATATATATATACTTTAATATACATATAATAATTTATATATACACATATATATATACTAGCTATATTATGATTTATATTATATTTGATTTTGTGTGATTTGTCTGGGTATGGGGATACATGGGGTCAAAACCTTTACACTTGAATAGTTGGCATAGCTGGATGTTGATCCCCCCCATTGATGGTCCGATTTGTGAGGACCCACGCAATATCGAAATATTTGGGATGCCTTGGATGTGGGTCCCAGTTGGCATATCCCACTTGATATGTGGCTAGCAACCATGTTATAATTCAGATGTAAATTGAATAAACCCTGCTTAAGCGTGGGGTAACGTGGGTTATCAACAACTTTATGATTGGGAGCTGTGAAACAAACCGAGGCGCGTTATGGACCCCGATCTCATGCACACTGGCAAGTTAAAAACCTACACCGGCCATTGCACGAAACTGGGCGAAAACTGGAGAGAGAAACGCATGGGCCAATGGCAGTGAATGATGGCTGCACCCTGGTTTTCCGATGGTGATGACGCCAGTCTTGTTATGTTATGTTGGGCAAACCGTTGGAAGCCCCGGCGAAAAATGTTAGTCATGTTTCACTATGCGTTTTTGCCCGTAGCCTTGGAAGGACTAATGTTTTTAGCCTTGACCGCAGAGGGGGAGTCATTTCTACGGAACACCTTCGGAGAAACCCACCAAAGCATCCACAATGGTTTGTTTTGCAAGTTTTGGAATCCATTTATTTAGAGGTCCCAAATTATTTTAACCAATTCCGTTGAGGATGTCAACTGAAGCTGCAAAGGGGGAATGAGATGAGATGACCCCATCTCTGCTCAGCGGAACGCCGAGGAAACAACAAATCATGTTTGGCAAGGTAGGGTGGCTAGAAACTTGACTGCAGCATGCTGCTGTGAAGGCAGCAAAGTTTCAGTGTGTAGGCTGGGAGAAGCCTCGCTGGTCCCCAGATGTCCCAGCCCCCTGGTTCCCACATGCCCCGCCCTACTGCCCTACCCCATAAGCCTAAATGAGTCGGTTATTGTCAAGTCAAATCAGCCTGACACCACCCATTTTTCGTCATCTTGTACTGGCCCGGGTGGACCCCAGTGCTCCAAAAAATTTTCAACATATTACGACACCTCTACGGAGATTAGGGAGGACACCACAGAGTCACATTCTCAAGTACACAATCGAACCAAAAAATCCTTTGCCTCCAGCATTTCTGGATCCGGGGTTGAGTTGTTGGTTATGAAATCCATGTGAGAATGAAAAGTGATAAATCTCGGGCAGTTTGTGCTGCTTTTGCCAAGGCGAGGTACTTGAACCTGATCACATTGGGAGAAAAAATGGATAATGTTACCGATCAAGCGAAAGATCTGGCGGCAAACATGAAAGAAGCCGCAGAGGATATCAAGGCGCGCTGCCCGATGCAGTTGTGATGACGTCTCGCCGTGATTTTCCATGGCCCGGCACCGTTGAGCAACCGCAGGTGCCTGGCCTCTCAAACTTGACAGCCACCTTGCAGTTTGATCAAAAGGAAGCGAAGCTGGAGTGGAGTGAGCGCAGAATGGTTGAGTTTCACAGGTTGCTGGGGCTAGATGCGAAAATCCAGTGGGGGCAATATGAGGGGTGACTTTCTACGTTAATTGATTCTGTTTTGGCTGTGAACAAAGGGATGTCCATTGTCATTGTCTCCATATTCACCTTCTCCCGAGGCATTCAGGGAGATTTGGGTCCCCAGAAAACATGGTGTTTTAACCACAAGACATGGTGATTTGCCCACGAAAACATGGAACAAAACAAGCCGGCGGTTTTCATGTGAGGCTTACGCTATGTCTCTTCATATGCCTCGTGATCAAGTTTTTGGTCAGTAAGATCAACAACGCCCTGGCGTGCATTAACCATCGCTGCTCGGTCGATGTTCGGATGATCCAGAGTCTACGTACAACTATATGCATACAGAAACACACACACAGATGTACACATATGTTTGCATGTAATACATATAACTCATTATAACTCTAAATATATCTAAACAATTATATACATATATAACCATATATAATATTATACCCATGTTTTTCGACTTTGCTGTCTTTTTTGACGCCAAGTTCAACCAGCAGACGGCCGTCATGGCCCCAGGCTTTTCGTCGTCGAGGTCCAGATGTGATCAACGCTGGGAGACGCTCTTCATCGAGCTGCGCCTTGAAAATGTCAGAAACCATGGTGCGTGATGTATTATCTATAGTATATCTATATTACCTATTATTACCTATGGTATTATCTATGAATATATATATATATATATTGTGTTATAGTATATCTATATTACCTATGGCATTATCTATGTGTATATATATATATATATTGTGTTATAGTATATATATCTATATTACCTATGACATTACCTATGGATATATATATATATATATATATATACATGGTGTTGTAGTATACCTATATTACCTATGGCGTTACCCATGGATATATATAAATATGGTTTTATAGTATATCCATATTCCTATGGCATTACCTATGGATATATATATATGGTGTTATAGTATATCTATATTGCCTATGGCGTTATCTATGGATATGTATATATATATATATATGGTGTTATAGTATACCTGTATTACCCATGGCATTATCTATGGATATATATATATGGTGTTATATATATACTTGGTGTTATAGTATATCTATATTACATATGGCGTTATCTATGGATATATATATGGTGTTATAGTATATCTATATTACCTATGGCGTTATCCATGGACATATATATATACGGTGTTATAGTATATCCATATTACCTATGACATTATCTATGGATATATATATATATGGTGTTATAGTATATCTATATTGCCATGATTAATGTGGGTAAAACAGTGCCATAAACCACCCATGACTGGGAATGGTTTATAAGGTTTTTACCACCTATAGAAATGGTGATGACTGGGGGGATTTGAAATACACATACCTGCTGGTAATTCACTATAGCCTTAGCCTTTGAAAATTGCCCATAGGAATAGTTGATTTATCTATTAAAGATGGTGATTCTCCAGTTCGCTATGTAAACGTTTACCAAAGGGTATTTGGGACGGGGGTGTGAAAAGTATTTGGGGCATGAGATGGGTGAAACGCATCTCCAAAGATATCCACAAGCCACAGTGCCACTGTGTATCACTGTTTGGATCTTAGAATTTCATTTCTATATATCAATGCCAAACGGGTTCAAAGTTTTCGCTAACATTGCCCAAACCGAACCTACCTTTTCTTGGGTACTTTTTGAGGTCAACGGGCCATAAAGATCCTGAACAACCTAATCTTTCCGAGTCGGGTCGGGCAAAACCCGAAGTGAGACTGGTAAGTCAGCAATAAGTATAGCCGGAGATGTTTTTGTTGCGCTCAACTTATCCGGGCTCAAAACACGCCGAGGTTTTCCTCCGTGCTCTTCGTTTGCTTGCAGGTGGCGTAACCAGTTCCCCACTCCTCTACAAGTGTGCACCGCGAAACTGACAATTCTATACAATTCTTATAGTCTGATTTCTCAGCATTGTCGGGCCATCGCGATGACTGCATTTGAAGGTAAAGGCCTTGTACACACTGGAACAAATGCAACCGCAAAATTCCAATAAAATTCCAATAAATCTGGACTGCATTGAACATGAGCGTCAAGAGCCCGGGCCCCCCGAGTCCCCGCATAGAACCCCATGCCGACCGAGCAGATCTCCCATGGTCTCCCTGGGTTCTGCATGATGCCTGATCCAGCCCCAGCCTGGACAGACAACCTTGAGCACGATGTTTCTCCTGGTTGAGCGTGTGAACTGCATCATTGCCACGAAACTTGGCATTTGGCCATGGGTCTCTTGTTTCCTTTGCCAAGCTAAATGGCATCCAGGCTAGTTAGCCCATAAAATCGAATTGCGGACACGGCAAAAGCTTCAATGTGCTATTTTGCATCATTGGCGTTTGTTTGACACGCGGTTGGACGAACTTACTCTCGCAAAGATGGTGTTGGAGACCAGGTCTTTTTGTGCACAAGGCCGGCGCTCGACTTGCGATAGCCACCTTGCATGATCTTGCATGCAAATCAACCGTTCCCCTCTTGCAGCCCCGGCTCAGGAATATTCCAAGCAAGGGATTGGCATCTCAGCATATCTGGCGGCAGGGTCAGGGCTACTATTGGGCATCTCTGTCCACCTCATGGAATTCGCCTGGGCCGCCCTTCCATAGCGCTTTTGGGTGCATCAAAATTGCGGGTAATGTGGTTCGAAAAAACCCATGGATCACTACACTGAATGGATCCTCTTATCCAGACATCCAGGAAGTAAGGGCTACCGTGGCTGCTGCAGGTCATATGCGTGGCTGTCTTCGTGCTCATTTCCGTCGTCAACGAACTTGACAAGTGCGCAGATTGGAGCGCGAGATGCAATGCTCTTGCCACCCGGCAGTTGAGTTCAGGACGGGGAACAGTCCCACCAGGAGCCGCGACAGAAACTTCTGGACATGCGATCTCAGTTGCAGCCATGGCCACCGAACTGCTTCTTACAGGCTTATAATAAGCTTAGGGACCAGCTGGAATCATGGATTCTTTGTCCTCGTATTCCTCGTTGATTTATCCGATGGCACATGGGCCAACTGTATAGGAAAAGCAGCGTGGCTTTCTGTAAAGAACATGATGGTTCCATTTGATTCCCAGGCCAATACAGTTTTTTGGTGCTGCTTCTGTGCGGTCTTGGTCATCGTCACCATTCCGCTGCTTGCACTCACATGCTACAACATCCAATTCTTCTGGAAGGCTAGGGGCAGGAGGAGGTGGTGGGGCAGGTAGATGTGGATGCAATATTGATGCATATTGATGCAATATGATCACAGTGGGTAAGTCTGGGTAAGTAACCCTAATTCTTCGGACAGACATGCAATGACCAGAACGATAAAAGCACAAAAAGGAGGAACACCTCGGAGAATGAGCACGCAGGAGTACCCTGTTCACTTGTGCCATACACATAGGTGCGAACCTAGTGTTTTGAATAAATAAATCAATACATAATAAATAGATCAATGTATATATTTCATCTGTACGTATAGGTATGTATAGGTATTATATATATAAGTATAAGAAGTATGTCAAGGCATTCAATATGTCAGTGATACTATTCAATAGGAAATACTATGATAATGATTAAGCGGCAACTATAGCAGTATTGATAAGATAAATAGATACCTCAATAGACAATAGATAAATAAATGGATGAATGAATTAATGATTAATAAATCGATGCATGACTATTTACAGTGTATATAATATATATATATATATAAATGCTATATGACATTTGATTATATGCCATGGCAAGTAACAAAGCCATTGCGGCCGAGGGATTTCTGCGGGAATTCTCGATTTTTTCATCTCCAAAAGATATGCCAGAGCGAAAACTCAGCGTTTTCACGTGTTTTCATGGTCAGAATTCTTCGATTTCAGATACTTTTTTTTCGGGGGTGGATTTGCAGTTGCCACAGTTTTGAGCCGATTCGATGCCATTTTCGGGGGACATGGGAAACTGGAACATATAAACATTTCACCCGTTAATCTGCAATTACCTATCAAATCTTTGTAGCAAATCTTGGCACAGGGTGGACCTTTCTTAAATCCACATGAGAGACATTGCCCACCCTACCCCAAAACAAACGCCCAACCTTTCCTCACCCCATCTCTTCACGTAGCATTCAGAGTGCATTGAGCATGTGTGCAATTGTCAATTATACACATCTCATATATTTAATATAATTATAGCAAATATCAAATAATATGTGTAGTGAGCGTGTCATAGCCAATTAGCCTCGAGTATTGTGAAGCAAGTTTGTGTGCAAGTCCAAGTGCACGTTCAGTTCCCGCGGGACCTCGGGACCTCGGGGGTTGCACCCAAACACCACCGCCTAGCATCAACAAGCACATTCGTGGTAAGTCATTCGTGCGCAAAACGCTGGCGAGAAGTATGACTCTCCTTGTGGACTTGTGGGCCGCAAGACATGTGTATGCACATTTGGAACCATTTGGAGTATTGGCAGATCGACGAAGGTGTTCTCACTGTACAATCTATACACAATGTTTAGCAAGGGAAACCACAAGACGCTATTTCTGAGTTTGGAATTGGGAGTTGTTATGATATCCAAATTCATGCTTTTGTGCATGGAATGTATGCGGTGCAAGTTGACGACGGTTCAGTAGTTGCAATGCAGCGTGTTTGCTTCTCAATGTCAAATGAATGAGCTGCAATGTGAAATGTATCGGATCACAATGTGTGATGTGCAACAAGCCTGCACGCTGTCATGTGCAATGCAGTGTGATGTGTATTTGTATGTATTTGTGTAATATAATTTCTATAGCAGGATCTGGAGTGCAATGTACAGGTATTGTTTTTGATTGAAAGCTAATGTGGATGTAGAATGATGTACCCTCTGGTTATTTAACATAGCCATGGAAAATGGTCCATTTATAGATGGTTTACCTATTAAAAATGGTGGATCTTTCCATGGCTATGTTAGTCATAACCAGATGGTAGATGCATATGCATGTGATTGCGGCAAGCTGTATTGTCAAGCGCCTTCCTCTTAGCGTCTTAGCGTGTCGGACCAGGCCTGGGCCTGCCAGATTTCGCAGCCGGCTTCCCCCTTTGATGACACCTACAAAGACAAAGCGAATGGCGCCAGCCCCTGGTCCGAAGCCGGCCGAAGACACTGGAATCATTCGAAATATACAGCTGGTTGGTGGTTTGGAACATTTTTATTTTTCCATATATTGGGAATGTCATCATCCCAAATGACTTTCATATTTTTCAGAGGGGTTGAAACCACCAACCAGTTATGATCATGATGCATATTTTTGTGACTTGAACAAACCACACTATTGTGTATCAGGGTTGCTCATGGACTACCCCCTTGAAAAATTGTTTGGGTGATGTTTTTTAATTGGGTTTTAATAAGGCATCATATATTTTGGGAAAGTGGGCATTTCTGAGAATTTCAAATGAAAGAAACTAAGAAAGGAATTAATTAAAATGAAAAGACTTTAGCTAGCAAAGGAAAAGGTAAAGGAAATGATTGAAAAAATCAAAAAATCACGACCTCAGGAAAGCAGCTGGACACAATAGTGTACCCTCCAAACAAACCACACTATTGTGTACCTGGATGTAATTTTCTGTGGAAGGCATCTGGAAAATTTCAATGATGGAAAATAAAAAGTACAATAAAAAGGCTTTAAAACATGAAAAAAAATGAAAAATGTTTGAACAAACAGAAACAAGACCAAGACACAATTGTGTATCCTGACACAATGACACAATTGTGTATCCTGACACAATTTTAAAAAACCAAAAAAATAATAGAAAAAATATTATAATTAAAAATAGAAATGAAAAATAATTGAATTAAAAAATGTTATAATTAAAAATATAAATAAATAATTTAAAATAAAATAAAAAAATAATTAAATAAAAAATAAAAACTATTTTAATTAAAAATAAAAATAACAAACAATTTAAAACTAAAAAAACAAAAAATGAAAAAACAACTTACACCAAAATCCTGTGGACACAAAACTGTACCCCTCGATCATTTCCAAAGATACAAAATAATTTTGGAGTCTGTGGACACAATTCTGTATCCCCACACTAATCTGTATCCCACATTAA
>Ga0126342_10017021_pt1 | contig 12609 bp, 13 predicted proteins | sample Cyp1metagenome_FD_92528 | JGI IMG/M metagenome (GOLD analysis project Ga0126342, IMG submission 92528) | Coral microbial communities from Lord Howe Island, Old Settlement Bay, Australia - Cyphastrea 1 metagenome | ecosystem: Host-associated > Invertebrates > Cnidaria > Coral ...
GCTTTTTGCTTTGTTTCTCTGCTGGATGGCGAAGCGCATATCTGGCTGGGGGATCTGCGTTTCGCCCTTTGTGGTTTGTGTTTGTGGTTTTTTGTGCTGTTGATTTGCCATCCTACATGACCATAGGTGTCCATGTAGATGTTATTTCAAACTGCTTCTTCGTATGCAAGGACCGAGCCTCAGAGCGTGATCGGCCGTACCAGAGGAAAAAAAAAGATGCGAATTGCATGGCATCGCCTGGTTACAAGGTGGTTGCTAAGTTCTGCTCAGTTTTTTACACTAATGTTAAAAAATACCGAAAAAGAACTTACAAGTAACTTAGGGAAGTTAACTTTTTCAATGTTAAAAAATCATACTTTTATTTTTTCTATTCTCTTCTTTAATGGCTTGGCGTGGAGTGATGTTATATGCTGCTACTAGAATGCGATTTTGTTTGGAACTCGCAAAACATTGCGAATTTGTTTTTTTGTTTCGAGGATGGTGCCCCTGACACCCAGCAGACCGACCAAACCGGAGCAAACCATGGACAAGAAAACCGGGAAAAAGAAGAACAAAAAACAGAAGTGAGATGTTGACTTGGACTACATCAAACGGTGAAGTCAGGTTTGAGGCGTCGTCGATGCTGGGAAAATGCAGCAATGTTTGCATGATAGATGTCGACTTAACAAATGTTTCAAGCCAAGTTCAAATCACAAGCCCAACATTTTCCAATCACAAGTTCAAACATACCTTCAAAAAAATGACAAAGTTGTGAATGTAAATCAACTCGTTTCACATGTACCTGATTATCACAACAAGTCCTCACTAAATTATCTATAAACGATATAAAAAAACCAAATGTATAAGAATGTAAAAGAATGCATAAGAATTTCTCACTAAAACGGGGTTCGAGTTATACATGTATAACTCAAACAGAAATGAAGTTATACATGTATAACTCAAACAAAAATGAAATTATACATGTATAACTCAAACAGAAACGAAGTTATACATGTATAACTCGAACAGCAAAATGTATAAAAATGTATAAACATGTATAAAAATGTTTAACAATGTTTAAAAATGTATAACTGTGTGTAACATTTTTCACCTTTTATGAATATTTTTAAACGAAGTTATACATGTATAACTCGAACAGCAAAATGTATAAAAATGTATAGAAATGTATAAACATGTTTAAAAATGTTTAAACATGTATAACTGTGCGTAACATTTTTCACCGTTTATGAATATTTTTTCTGTTGATCTTTCGAATCATACTGCACTATGCAGAGCGAAAAACTTTCCAAATCTGTCAAAATCAAATTTGTTATTGCATATTCGCTGCATCACAACACTATCATTGCAAAGCCACTTCACTTTATACTTTTTCAAAGTTGAATCTTCAGACTCAGAAATCTTAGATTCGAAGGTGGCTCATTGAGCAGTCCAGCTAATTGTCAATGGTACCGTAATTATTTAAAGTTCAGTTCACTGAGGTCTGGTTTCAATGAAATGTTCAATGATTAGTTTCAAACCCTTGGGATTGGTTTCAAGGCGGCCCAATGAGCAGCCACTTCCCATCTATAGAGAAGTACCATTACTGCGGCCCATTGGGCCGCAAAATCATCTTCAGCTATAACAAAACATTCTAGAGAAAAACATCAAAACCAAGCAAATTGATCTCTCTTCACGCCAGCCTTTGTGGTAAAAAATAAAATAAGTTTTTTCTTATAGCTTTTGTAGTTTCAAAACAACTTAAAGAAGTTATAAGTTCAGTAAGTTAAACTTAAGGAATTTAAGGGCTAATATTAAATTACAATTAAACCATAACTTTACTAACTTCACTTGCAACTTCTCCAACCACGACAAGTGCCGCGACTAAGTTGCAACTTCTGTAACAAGAAAAGAACCACCAAGCATGATCCAGACCGTTAAGAGTTCCGGCGATCCTGAGTTGGATGATCAACCCTACTCGGCGACCCTAAAGGAGGTTAATAAAGGCTTTTTGGTCGGACCCATAAATCCTAATGAGCTACCATCAGGGTCCACTCTGACCAGGCGTTTCGGCGTCAAACAGAAGAGTAAAACCCGACCATAGACGATTATAAAGCCTCCTTTGTTAACAGTAGTGTATCCCAGACAGAAACTGCCACCGTCCACACGATAGACCATATAGCCTCCTTGTTAGCTTATCTACTCAGGCAGTCTGAGGACAGCCAGTGCAGCCTGCAATTGGCGGCCAAGGCTTGGGATTTAGCAGATGCCTATAAGCAGATCCCCCTAAGTGACCAGGCTTTTGAGCAAGATGCATATTTGGCCGTGTTTTGCCCGAGCACAGGCCGGGCTGAATGGGGACCAAGCTTTTGAGACTCATGTGGGCATCCTATTTTGATGACTTTTTTCTCAGTGACTGATGTGGCATCAGCGAAACATACCGATCTGGTGATTTCGTCTATGTTCTGTCTTCTTGGTTGGAAGCTTTCTGAGGACAAACTCATAGTCATAGACTACCACACTGTGTGCAAGGTACTTGGTGTGGAATTTGACTTAAAAATGGCAGGCGCAGGCTTAGCCACCGTGAGCAACACGGAAGAGCGAGTACGTGAGTTGTGCGACCAGCTGGAGAACACAATCCAAGCCAAAAGCCTTAAACGGGTTGATGGAGAGAAACTGAGGGGACGCCTGCAATTTGCCAACGGACAGTTGTTCGGCAGAAGCTCGAGAAACCGCCTTCGTATTCTGTCAAAGCACTCCAGTGGTAGGCAGACCCTGTGTGAAGAGATTGTCTCTGCCCTGTCAGGTCTCCGTGAACAACTCCTCCAGAACTCCCCCAGGAGAATCCTTGGACCCATGTCGGATTACATGCATGTGTCTGTCGACGCATCTTTCGACTTGGATGGATATTCCGGTATAGGGGGTGTAGTATATTCTAGTGATGGCACAGTACTGGATTTCTTCAGTGAACAAGTTTCTAAATCTTTCCTTCTTGCAGCCATGGGGTCTGACCAACAGACCATGATCCAGGAACTTGAGATGTTGGCTTTATTGGTATCAATCGACCTTTGGTGTCCGACCCGATCCGGACGTAGGGTCGATGCATTTACGGATAGTGAGTCTGTCCGTGGCAGCTTCCTAAAAAGTTGGTCTTTCAATGAGCCCTGCAACAAGTTACTTAATAGAATCTTTGTTCTTGGGAAAAGCACTCCTGTCAGGTGTGGTTGGAACGTGTTCCGAGTCAGTCGAACCCAGCTGACGCTTTGTCCAGAAGCCAAGTGGCTCACTTTTTGGGTTTGCCCAGAACCCGAGTTGACACGGGCAAAGTTTGGAATCACGCGGCCCAATCATAGGGTGAGGACGCGCCGAGTGGCGTGATATCGGATCCAACCCCACTTGAAAAATGGAGTTCAGCGCTGCTGCAGGGGTTGTTATGAATGCACACATGTATGTTGAGTTGACACCGCAGCTGATTCAAACACAAAGCATAAGAATTCTCTCATGTGAAGCATGATAGATTTTTTTGAGATTGGTTGAATCAGAAAAACGAATATTGATGAGTTTGCGGTAGTCAGACTTTCATTTCGATCTTCACATGTGATGCATTCTGATTCTGATGAATTCATTATCCTGTCATTTTTGGCTTGTAGTCACAAGTGTGACCAGCAGCAAGTGCTGCGCAAGTGGAAATTTGCATGTTTTTCAGAATCAGTTCAACATGTCGGCATCATAAGTAATAGACATGTTTCAATCAAACATGCATCATAATCAAACACCCACTTATTTTTTCCAACATTTTTCGTCCCAAAACCTCCTCTCCCACCCAAATGCCCTTAGCTCTTCAGCATGCAGCTTTCGATTTGCAATCGTGGTTTCTTCCACTTTTTGAGACGCACTGTGAATACTCACGGGCAACCGAGATTTTGTGCCAGCCCGATGACCTGTCCGACTACACCGATCAAGTTGACATCCCTGCTGCGTCACAACATCTCCTGATCATGCGCAATCATATCGAACAAGTACGATCCATCCTTCGGTTGCGCATGACAATCCAGATGATTCAACTTGCCAGGAGATTTCGTGCCCATTTCCGGCAGCAGCAGAGACTTCCGATCATCACTTTGGATTTTCGTTGACTTCATCCACTTTTCGGACGATTTTTCTCCAATTTCGTAGGCCTACCCACGGCCAGGACGCGCCGAGTGGCGTGATATCGGATCCAACCCCACTTGAAAAATGGAGTTCAGCGCTGCTGCAGGGGTTGTTGTGAATGCACACATGTATGTTGAGTTGACACCGCAGCTGATTCAAACACAAAACATGAGTGTTTTGTCTAATTTCCATAGTTTCGCGACACTGGAGTTTGAGACTTGCATTAACTTTCATTGAGGATTGAGGCCTTCCTCCAACTTTGTTTCATCCTATCGACTTTATGTTTTGCTGCAATTTCCATAGCTTGCCTTGAGGCCGTCCTTTGTGTCAGTTGCGGCCTAAAGTTTTACTGAGACAGCACAGTTACCAACTTCTTCAAAATCAGCTTTGCTGGGACTTCAAGAATAGTATTATGTAGTTTGGAATCTCCGTGAGCTTCGCTTTGTCCTTGTGCCAATACCTTCGCCGAGCCTCGAAGCGCCTCGATTGCAGGCTTTGGAAACACGGGACCTCTTTCATCAACATAATAGAAAGGAAAAAATTGTCATGATCAAGACAAGCAGGTACAAGGGGTTTTGGATTAGTTTTTGGCACCTGAAACTGATATGATTGTTGATGGAGTTGGGTCTTCCCTTGTGCCATCTTAGACTGCGCTCCAGTTCCCCAAGCTCTCTGCCAAAACCACGTAGTGCGAAGATCCTTATCTCCTCATTTTGCGTCTCTTCTTTCTGTGCTTTTCTTGCTCACTCCAAAATTCATAAGTGGATGACTTGCCGGCTCTACCGCAAAGTTCTCGAAACTCGATCTTTTCACCTTGGCGAGTGGTTGCAATGACCTGCAACTTCATGATGTGGCAATTCTTTCTTCCTGTGCACCCACCATCTCAAGCGAAGCAAACTCCTCAGGAAGTACTGACCAATCAGCTTCTAAGTCAAGTCTCATGACGACTGATCGGCTTTTGACAGTGCTGACTCGATGAACACCTTTACAGCTTTCAGTATTGTTTTGCAGGTCCATGGAAACCGAGCTCATTCCATCTGGCAGGCGCGTCCTGGATCAGTTTCATCTGATCCTACTTCACTTGTGCTATCCAAAAACCAGACCACACGCGCTCTATCGACGTATAATTTTGGTTCATCTTTCGGCTTTGTAAGGTCGAAAACTTCTGAGATTGGGTTTCTCTGTAGGCTGATTTTCCTTGAAAAGTGTGATCAGCGTGACTTGCTTTGGTTGTCTGCATATGCTGTGGCGCTTGTGAGACTGCTTGATGTGTTGCTCGGTATTGACCGACCGCTTGTGGGTGAGAATTGCATTCTGCTATGATCTTCAAGCTTCTGGACCGTCTTTGTCCAGCAGCCTTTGGTCATGTGGCTTGCCTTGCCACAGTTGTAGCATGTGACATCCTTGCCCTTTGAGTCTTTCTTTCCATTACCTGTCGATTTGCCTTTTTCTTTCTGCCAGTCGTTTCTCTTGAAATCTTTCTTTCCTTTGCCTTTTCCATCCTTGCCTTTCTTTCCACCTTTCATCTAAACTGTGTCAACTTTCATTGGGATTGCCTTATCAGCTGCTGGTGCTCGGAAAACATCTGTAGAAAAAATTCTGCAGATCATTGGGTTGTAACCTGTTCATAAAGTCGGCTATTTCCGATCAAGCGAGGAGTTCCTTGGAAACCATTCGTTTATGTGTTGATAGGAACACACTGAAGAGTGTCCGGTAGACTTTCTGAATATGTCCATCCACGTTTTTGTGGACGCTTCCTTTGAAGCAAGGCTGTTGCGGGATAGGGGGTGTCGTTTACTCTTCGACTGGAGACTTCAGTGAACAAGTTGGGGAAGATACCATTCTCTTCATCCTCCAAAATAACCAGGAGAACGCTATCAAAGAGTTGGAAATGTTTGGTCTGCTCCTAGGCATGATCGCTTTCGAACCTCACCTGAAAAACCGAAGGGTTGCAGTTTGCACCGACAATGAGCATTCCGAGATTCTTTCTTGAAAAAAACCGGGCACAGAACCAGAGTTGTAGTCGGGTGCTGTTGACCATTTTTTGAGGATGAAGGCAGATGTGGCTCTAACAGCAACATGTTCCCAGCCAGACAAACCGGCAAATCTTTTGTCCAGATCGAAGGTTGAACAGTTCCAAGGAAAACAAAAGTTGAGGTGCAATTTGCACGCACTGTGGTGCCAGTTGGTCCAATCCAGGGGTGAAGGCGCGACCGAACAGAGATTATTGAACGCTTTGCTCCCGTGAGTCAAAAGTGTGATGCAAGCCACGTGAATTCGAATTTGTCACACGTGACATGTATCATTTCTCATGTCCAGTTGCACAAGGCCCAAAGAACAGATAAGATGGAACCCATTCAGCGTAATGAAATTTTATTTGGGAAGGGGCCTGAAGAGTTTCATGTGAAACGTTGCAACTGTTTCTTGGATTATGGCATGATGTCATTTCATGTCATTTCATGTTGGCACACATGTTGGTATTGACATGCACAGTTTTCCTCACTGTTTGCATTCAACTTGTCCACAATCACCACATGGGCCCATGATTTCACAATTTTTATCGCCCAATTGGCCCCTACCCATTGGGATATCACAGAGCAAATGTTCCTGAATAATGTTCGCCATGGCAACCGAAGAACCTTCCTTTAACGTCATGGAACCACTGCTCAATCTCGCCTTTGGTTCGTCAAAATTTGGCGAATTTGAATTTGTGACACATGACATGTATCATCCTTCGTATCCAGTTGCAGGAAGGCCGAAAGGACAAATAAGGGTCACCAAAATTACCGGAGATGCCGGAGACCGCTTTGGACTAACATCACGTTTTAATTTTAACATTTTAAATTGTACATCTTTTGCCGCACGAGCGCGTGAACACACTGTTTGGGGACAAATGACATATACACAAAAAACACGCACTGAGAAACCGTAAACATTTTTTAATTTTTGATTTTGAATTGCGTGGCAACGGAAAATGTGCAATTGATTGTGTCAATCAGAGTTGTTGGTGTTCGGTGAATTTTTGTTTGAGGCACGTTGAATGTTTGAATTTTTGTGGATTGCATTCTTTTATGTTGTTTTGTTATTTGTGAATTGGTGGCGCCACTGTTTCCCAAAAAAAATACCATAAGCGACCCCCATTTTCAAAAATTAAGACCTTTTGGGTCATGTTTGGTCGTGTCATGCGACGTTGGTTCAAAACGAATGTTCAACCATGAAAACACCTGAACATTTTTGGTCACAACCTTTTGAGGGGTTGAAACATGGCAAACATGACGTTGTACTTGGTATAGATAAAAAATCAAATTTATCGGATTGACTTTTTCCAAGTGACCCGCCCTTTTTGGAAAACCCACTGCAGTTTTTGGGGTAAAACAAACCGTTCGAAAGCTCCGAAATGACCTTGCCAAATGGAAATTCCAAGAGTCATGGCAATTGCATTTGTCCCTTCAGTGTCAAAATTTTGCTTCAGATGTTGCCCAAAAGTTTCATTCCAAACTGATATATTTCCATGCTGTTTTGGACAGCCGCATCGCCTTCGCGGCTTCTCTTTTTGCTCAAGACGGGATTGATGCAGTTGATGAAACTGGATGCCGACGCCTTAGTGGGAAATGTGGGTCTGAAATTGGGAAACTCCCAGGTATATCCGGTATATCCGCCAATTCTGGCCATCTAATGTCTGTAATGTCGAACATATTGATCCAGTGTGTGCCACATCATTTGGTGGCTGAGGATGGCACCCCCCACGCCTTCTACACCTCCCAATGGTTCGAAGGTGCGAATGGGAAACTGATCACAGTAACAACAATTTGTGTCAAACATGCTACATTTTTTTGTGATTTTTTACATTTTTTCGTGATGCTTGCACATTTTGTGCGATTTTTGGTATAGTACAAGTGGCATACACAATTAGAACCGAAATAACAATTGTTTTGAAAGGTTGTGACCCTGCCAATGCACACATTTATCATTAAACCCTGGGTTCATATGGAATGTGATTCAGCAAACACAACCTGTATATGTGCTGTATCATATTCTTGTCTCTGATGGAACTTATATAATCAAACCGATCTCATCAAATCCCATATAAACCAACTACCAAATATGCGCATTTGTTCCTGTGCCTTTATGTGCTTGCCGGTTTGAGGAATGCTGTCAGTTACAAGAACATGCAGGATTTGTGAATAAAACAAAATCAGTTTCCACAATCCTTTGTAAAAAATCTTGAAATGTGATCTGATCGAATATCATGTAGGTTTCTGTCTGCATTTCTGCTGATTTTTTGTTTCAAATGTTTCAACCGCAGGCGATGAAAAGCGGCTCGCAGACGCAACTGCAGATTCCAATGCCAGGCAATAGAGTGTGGGGCCAAGATGGGCCAAACTGAAAGGTTCAAAAGCAGACGATGTGCGCGCTTTAATGGGTCCGACGAATGGGTCCGACGAATGGTCTTTAGGTTTGGATGAAGATTTTGAAACCACTTCTATTGATGGTTTCCTGGAGTAAACTCAGCGTGGCTCGTGAGGGCAGCAGTGAGCAATTTCCAGCTCTGCTTTGTTTCAAGGTCCTTTCGGCTCAACTGTGCCCCTTTCACCTCACCCTTCGCTCTTGGAGTTTCTAGACCCTTCGTTTTATGGCTGAGCAGATTGTGATCCACAAGGATGACATCGTCATGGAGGGCTTCATGGTGAAGCAGTCCAAGCACCTCAAGGAGTGGCGACAGCGTTGGTTCGTGCTGACTTCGCAGTATCTCTGCAGCTTCAAGGCTGAGGGTGACTACACCAATCCCACGGAGTATGTGCGCCTGGCGGAGTGCTCAACCGTCAAAAGTGCCGAAGACAGCACGGGGAAGGAGAACTCCTTCTGTGTGCAGACGGCACAGCGTTCTTTCTGTTTGATTGCACGAAACGCGGCAGAGAAGGAACAGTGGATCAGCCGGATTGGGAGGCAGATGGTTCGAAGGGCTGTGCTCATTGAGGATTATGAGTGAACTGCCCAGAAAAAGATCCAGGTTTTCGAAAGGAAAGGGTCATCCTATGGTTTCCAGGTCTCAAGTTCAGTACTTGTGACACTTCTGCGGTTTGACCCAGTTTCTGACCCGTCTTCGGGTCGGCCACCGCTGAAATTCCTTTTTTGTTTGGAAGTTGCATTGCCAAGGGGCAGCTGAACTTTCCTATTTTGCAGATACATCGTTCCAACGATCATCACTTGGATGGCGGAAAAATGGACCTGCCCGAGGCTGAACTCATGGTTTGGGGCTGCTGCTTTTCATGTCGGAATGGGCATGAGTCAAAATGATTGACCTCACATTATATAATGGTCTCATACTAAAACGAACCATTTTTGTGGGTCCGTAGGTACCTATTTAATCTATTTTGACCCGTACCCTGACGGCCAAGGATTCACGCTCCACCGACCCCTCCACGGAAGGCCGTTCTGTGGAACCAGTTGGCTTAAATTATCTAGCTAGATGGGTGGCCTACTGTAGCGGCTTCATGAAGTCTGAGATTTGAGTAGACCCTAGCGAACAGGATCTCCTTTCCTGATTTTTTCAGTAAACTAGAGTTTTGAGGTATTTTTTTGGAGGCCCATAGTGATGGAAGAACCTGAGAATAATTGAACAATTGAACATATCAGATTTCACGATGGTTTATCCACAGGGTCTCATCACAGCTCCGGTTGACCTGAATGCTCTTCACTTCTGAGATGGCTATGTTAGTATATAGTATTTAAGATCCAAGAGTCAGTAGTATTATATCATTTTATGTGTTTCACTACCTAAATTTACAGTAGTCAGTAGTATTTAAGTTGTGTAAGTAATTGGGTCACAACTTCAATGACAAGAAACTACACACCCAAGATATCTATAGAACTATAGATATCTTGATACGTCTCAGTTCGATGATTTAACACCACGCCAACGGCCGCATTTAGATCTGTCACTTGGATATCTTATTCCAAAGGCACAGCACGGCCATGGGAGGCCCAAAGATTACGGTCACCAATTCCGAAGAAGTTGCCAAAGGACAACCAAGGGGAGCCGTTTTCATGGGGACATGGTAAAATCGCCCGAACGTCGGAGACTTGGTTCACTGGTTTGGGTTTTGTTTCGTATGGATTCTTAACAGATATAGACAAGAGAAATTGGTATTCTAAATCATTTTTACCATGGAATTTTGCCAATATTTACAGGGCAAATTGATGTTCAAGATTTTGGGCAAAACAAGTGGCCTTCGAAATGGTCAGACATCCCTAGCTGAATCAGCGTTCGGATGCCCACGGCTCAGCGCGTTCTCACCTTGATCCGCGAGGACCCACCACTCCACGAAGTACCAGAACCAACCCCAAACTGAACAAAAACCCATCCAAGAACAGCAAAAATCGTCCGGGGTCCCAAGATTCTGCGCAAAAGCAGAAATTGGGGTACCTGCAGCAACCCAGAATCTGGGATAGTTGGGAGTTTTTGGGAAATGGGTCAGTTTTTTTTCCCAGACATGTGCATCATGTGCCAGATGTTTCTCTAGAGCCAATAGCGTAGACTTTCGTTTTCAAAATCGGTCCCAAAGTCAAGTTAGACTTGTATTCACACTCATTCAGTGGCTGGCTATGCGTTGGCAAATCTGTACGCAACTCAGAGTATAGATGTTTTCTTCCCTGGGAAAATCATACATGATGATGTTCTGCGTAATTCGTGAATTATTTTGAGTTGCCGAGATGGATCTGTCTGAAAATACACCATCTCTATTATCTCTCTGATGGGATCTTGCACTGGCCATATATTGAGCCCCCAAAGTCGATTCTCCGGATGAAAAGGAACCAGTCCTGGCTGAGGAAGACAGCTACCGTTGTACATATGGCTTTCTCGCAAGATCGTAGCGCCCGACTTGTTTCAACTGGCGTTTCCTTCGAACAGCACTGAGCATGCTGGTTGGCGACACCAGCAAGTACAGCTGGTTAGGAGGGAATTAGAAACCTAGAAGAAATGGTGGAAGGTAAATCCCATCATTAGCCATCATTAACCACCATTATAACCACCATTCTAACCGATATTTTCTTCTTTTTTCAAGATGCATGTTGTGGTCTGGAGATGATCAGATCGTCCGTTTGGGTCTGAACATGTTTTTTTTTTACCCATTAAAATGACCATTTTATGTTGGGAAAATGACGGTTCACCAATGGATTTAAGAGGTTTGCCCAATTTTCAGGACCCATTTTCTTGGGAACCCAAAGATTCTGGCTCATCTCCAACTCTTGATCTACCCCATTTTTTTCACAGCCTTTTTTAGGCAGTTGCTGCATGCCAGGTAGACAACACCTACTTCATGGTTTTTACCACCATTCTCACCTTCTATGCCCTCACTGCAGATGACCTGAGGCGGGGATGAAAAGGATGGTTGAAGGGCAGCGAAGGGTGGGTTAGTTTAGTCAATATGTGTGGGACTATGATACCCAGCTGCAACTTGTTCTTATGCTTCTGTTGCAGAGTATCAAAGATCAGCTATATTGTTGTTGGTTAGTCAATATCCCAAAGCTTGTTGGTTCAGATCATATTCCATCGCTATTATTGTGGTTTATATCCAAGATTAGCCATGATTCTATACGTAGTCACTACATGGATTAAATACGAGGTAAAGGGGGTTAAATCGGGTTAAATGCTTCCTGGGTTTGTCCCAAAATACTGCATCCCGTTCCGTCCCGTAGTTCATCATTTCCCCAATGAAAATTGCAATTGGAGCATCCTCTATTTGGACTGACCGATTTCCAAAATTCATTGTTTCAATCCCATGTTCCCCTACTTTTCGCTAGTTAAAGCACCATTTTTCACGTTCTTGAGTACATTTTGAGCAATGAATTTCCTGGCTTAGCAACAGCGGACTTCCAGTGAATTCCAGTGAATTCCAGGATAATCCTCACGGAGAAGCCTGCAGATATCGTTTTCAACTTGATTGGTCTCTTATGTACCTTGGCATCCAAGTACCCTTACGCCCTCGGCGAAGCTGCGAAGCATTGCAAAGCGAAAAGGTGGGTGATCTGTTGTGATCTGTTGCTGTGTTTTGTTTGTGTGTTTGGTAATACAGAAGAGATAGAAGAGATACATCAATGTATACATGATTCATCTGTATAATATATATATATATACCTATATGTATATAGATATGTATAAAAATATGCATGTACACATAACATACATATGTATAATATATATATACACATACATACACATACATAGACATACATAGACATACATAGACATACATAGGCATACATACACATACACATACACATACACATACATAGACATACATAGACATACATAGACATACATAGACATACATAGACATACATAGACATACATAGACATACATACACATACATACACATACATACACATACATACACATACATACACAGACATACACAGACATACACAGACATACACAGACATACACAGACATACACAGACATACACAGACATGCACA
>Ga0126342_10017022_pt1 | contig 12607 bp, 12 predicted proteins | sample Cyp1metagenome_FD_92528 | JGI IMG/M metagenome (GOLD analysis project Ga0126342, IMG submission 92528) | Coral microbial communities from Lord Howe Island, Old Settlement Bay, Australia - Cyphastrea 1 metagenome | ecosystem: Host-associated > Invertebrates > Cnidaria > Coral ...
TATGTATGTATATATCTATATATGTATGTACATATATATATATGTATATGTATATATATATGTATATATATATATGTATGTATATATATATGTATGTATATATATATATGTATGTATATGTATATATATATACATAGGTATAGGTATAGATATGATATTCATGATTGTGACACAGCATCGTCCACTGAGCTTCTTGCCCTGTAGCGATTCTCCACTGCCTTGGTGGGGTCACCATCAGGGATTTCCAAGGCTCCAGAAATCGCTATTGGACATATGAATATGATATAATAACAATAATAACAATATATATATAATTATATAATATATATATATGGAGAGAGAGAGAGAGAGAGTTCTCATTTCATAAATATGAGTTATATGTATACAATACTGACAATACTATCTCCGAGCTTTACCTTCCAGTTCTTTCCAGCTTTTGCAGGTCATAAGCTAGCTCCAAACGATCTGTCTGAGAGGCCAACCAAAGAACTCATCTGATCTCGGCTAGTGGAGACGAAGGATGACATGGGCCTGGCTGACAGTTCAATCCCAGGTGTAGGTTTTAACCTCCAGAAATGGGTTAACCAACCAGTTTAGGGGCATGGGAAATTGGTGGAAGAGGGAGGTTCAAGGGTGTTTTAATGAGGTCTTAATGGTGCTTACATCGATGAAACCATGGCATTGAGTTGTCCACAAAAGCAAGCGCTGTATAATATTTAAAAAAAATTATATTGTTGACGCAGGGGTCTTCATCTTCTCTCGTTTGCGTTTCTGACTTTTTTTCCACTGCATGTCTTGAAATTAGGTGGGTCATAACTGCCAAACCACTAAGGACCAAAGCCTAAAGCGCCCAGGCTGCGGCCCTCCAACAAGCCAGGCTGAAATCGTCCCGGGAATCTGACAGACTTGGGGCACCAATAGTAAGCCTCCAAAGATTTGGCATTATTTATTTGTGCTACACCAACCTCAACCAGCTATTTTGGGGGTTGATAATTTGGGTATGGGTCAAAACCCTGCGCTCCCAACGCTAAAATAGCTTGCGTTATGGATGTTCATCTCCCAAATCCATATCCATTTTGGACCATACCTACCCGTTGGTAATCAACGTGGCAATTGAAAATCCTTCATTTATAAATGTTCCCATGTACTGTATATAAACTTCCATTTATAGGGGATTTCAAGTCAGCCACGTTTGATGACACCCTGTGGCTTTCGCTCCCTGCGCCTCTTTTGTTCGCGCACAGCGCGAATTTGTGCTGGCGACAGCTTGGCATCATCTTCGGGGCTGTCTTCGGCCTGCCACAGCGGTCGCAAGGAGGAGGGTCCCATCCAACAAAAAAGGCAGTTTTGATCTACATATGTGGTTATTTAAACCTAACAATCATATGATTGATATGTGTTGATTTAAATCTACAGTATCAACAAGACACCCTAGATACAAAGGTGGTAAAATGTGTAGATAGAGAAGCAAAATGATCACATGTTTCCCCTTGTGGCCATCCATCCAGCAATATGCTGGTTCCATCCCCATGAAGATCCCATTGCCCTCTGGTAATCAAACATGGAAATGGAACATCCTCTACAAATGAAGGTTTTAATGGGAAATGTATCTATAAATGGTGGAGTATCCACCGCTGTGCTTGATTACCAGAGGGTATGAACTACATGAAATCCCCATCAAAAATTATGACCACATGTGTATAGATGATGCGCCCATTTTATCATATGGCCTCCCTCACATCATAACCATTTATCCCCTCTGGTATTTCATGCAGTTATTTTTGAACCATGTTTAATAGGTGAACCACCATAATCATCAAAATAAATGGGCCATCTATACCATAGCAAACTCTTAATAATATCAACCGAGGATTAATAACCCCCTACTAATTGGGGGGATACGGCTGTTTTTGAGAAATATCACTATTTGGGAAACCCCCCATATGAATAAACTGTGGTGTTATCACTCCGGGGTTAAACAATATTTTCCATGCAATTCCATGACAATCCTATACAGTAAAGTATCCCACTACAATCCCATTAAGACTCCCAATTAATCACCAAAATCGTTGATTTTTCCATTCGAAACCCAGAGTTTGGCAGTATCCCCGCCTGCGGCTGGTCCAACAACTCCTCTGTGGTGACACCCACCACCTGGCGCAGAAGGCTCTTCCGAGGGGTCCCAGGGGAGTTCACCTCCAAAATTGAGAAAATGACGCAGCAAAATGTTCCAAAATAGAGAGAAATGGTGAAAATCATAGAGAGGTTGTGCATGTGTGTGTGTGCGTGTATGTTTGTTTGTTCATGCATTCATTTATATAGTTGTTTATTTGTTTATTTATTTATCTAGTTAGGTTAGTTGTTTATTTGTTTATGTATGTATGTCTGTCTGTCTGTATGTATGCATGTATGTATGTATGTATGTCATGTCATGTCATGTCATGTCACGTCACGTCACGTAACGCAACGTAATGTAATGTAATATAATGCATTTATTTATTTATTTCCTTATTTATAGTTGTAGTAGATGCGATGTGTATATACGTACGTGTGTAACTATATATATATACATGGATAATAAGTATGGCAATATAATGTGGTAAACCCAATAATACACTATCCTCCAATAGAGGTGTATGAAAGGTATACCCCGTTCGCAAGGGGATGATGCAAAATAGCCAAGTTTTTTCGTGGAAACGTAATCTTCCAACCCCTTATTTGGCAGGGATGTCATGCTAACTGTATATATAGTTCTCTGGAGTTACATTACCTAATTTACACTTACTATTCTGTTATTATTTGCTGAAGGTAAATGTAACAGTGTCTAGTTATAATGAAGTTAATGGCCACAAATTGGGAATCAGGATTCAGCCAAACCCCAGATCCAGTTATCGGTGACAGGCATTTCTTGGTGGAGGGTCACCTTGCCGGGGGATAGTTCCAGCAGCCCAAATCCCATCTACAGTGAGGTCGCAGTGACGTCGTTACAATCCATCCTGCAAACATGTATTTCCATCTTTTGCTTGTATCACATTCACCCTGTGATGGTGATGATTCCATGATCAGTTATCCTTATTATTCTTTATCATTATCAGTGTTTATCGTCTGATTTCCCATTCCTTGTCATTATTAACCTTTGTTTGCCATTACTATACACATTTTTTTTCGTTATATTTTCTTGATCATTGTTCCACGTGCTTTATCATTACCAGTGTCTTATCGCTGATCACCCAAGATCTGGTGTTAAACACGCCCAGGCGCTCGCCCCGCCGGCCTCCCGCAAGGCGCGTCTCAATTGGTCGATGCTCCCAGAGCTTTCCGCCACATCTGCCTCCGACTTGGAGGACTGCCAGGGCCTTGGGGGCCAACGCCTGGAACCCTGGAGATCAGCTGGAAAGTGTTGCGTATGTGTCTGTGTGTAAAAAAAAAACCTGAATCAAAGGGTACAAGCAGGGGGCCGTCCCTCTCATCATTGGTGGCCAACGAAGAGGCCAATGATGGGAGCTGTAAACGTACCTGCAAATTTCTAACTTCGGACATGGCCAGGTGGCTAAGCCATAAACCACCCATGCCGACATGACATGATAACATAACATAACATAACATGACATGATTTCATTTCATCTCATGTCATCCTCTCCCTTCGGGGTGTATCCAAGTGTGTGTGTGTGCTTGAAAATTATATACATTATAGATATCTATATATATGTGTGTGTGTGCATATGTGTATATATATATATATATATATGTGTGTGTATGTGTGTGTGTGAATATATGCATATTTATAGTTTTCTATAAAATATGTGTGTGCAAAAATGTATATACGTACCATTACAGCCCATACCATGGCGTGACATGAGAATTCAGTGAAACACAATGCAGTACAAGATAGTACAAGACACTGCAACACAATCCCTGCCGCAATGCAACAATGCAACAGTGCAACACAACACTCGCATACCCTCTGGTAAACTAACATAGCTATAGAAAATGGCAATTTATAGTTGATTTACTATGAAACATAGTGATTTTATGTGATTTTGCACAGCTATGTTAGTTTACCAGAGGGTACATAAAATGTATCTACGAACGTGGTATGGGCTTCGTTGTCGGAAAGTCTTCCACACCTTAACTGCAATGGGCTTCGTAGCACAGTGCCTGAAGTCCTCATGGTTGTTGAGTTCTCCCTCTTGAACCTTCAAACGCACTTTGTTGGGGGATTGACACCATTTTTGGGGCATATTTGAAACATACATGTTCATAAGGAGAATTATCATATTGTATCCATATTGTACAATACCAATTTGTCAATGTCCGGTTTTTCACCATCCCCAATGACTCACCCTTTGGTCATTTAGCATAGCTATCGAAAATCACCATTTTGAATAGGTGAATCCTCTATAGATGGGCCACTTTCAATAGCTATGTCAAATTGCCGGAGGGTACCATAAAATACCATCAATTGGTGGTTAAAATTCATCTCCACACGCTGGGTGAAGCAAACATGGCATTGGCATGGGGTTTGCCACATCTATCACGCGGTTGGGAAGCTCAATTCGCAGCTCTTTAATGGCTCGGCATGGCTTTTTGGGGGAATATGGATCCAACCATAGCTCCGAACCGGTCCCTCACCACTGCAGGCTAATGACTATGATTAATAATAATTAACTATTGTTAACCATCAATCATAACCATTAACCATTATTTCCAGATTCCTATTTCATGAGTAACCCTTCAAAAAAGACCCTCTTTGGGTAAAACAATTGAACAGCTCCCAAGTCATTCAAGTCATGAGTGGTTAACAAACAAAACAGCGGTGTCCATTTTTGATACCTTCTGGTTATTTAACATAGCCATGGAAAATGGCCCATAGAAATAGATGGTTTACCTATTAAAAATTGTGATTTTCCATGGCTATGTTAAATAATCCACTAGTCAACCTCTGGACAGGAGTGTTAACCATTGTTGACACTTGTTCTCCATTAATAACAGTTGTAAACCGTTAATCAAAATGAGATTAGTAACCGGCTAACAATATTACAGTGTGCATCAAAAATACACCATGAATTCCAGTCAAATTGGTGTAACAACATTGATAAACCATTAATCACCATTAATTATAATATTAGTACCACTGTTTGCACCATGCTTATTATACATTGTGATTAACGCCTGGCATATCAACCACCATTATAACAAATAATGACCATTAATCACAACTAAGTATAACCATTTATTGCACCATGACTTCCAGAGGCCCATCCAAAGACCTAGACCATTTGGGTGTAGAGTTAGAACATCTATATGGGTAGCGGAAGTACAGGGTAACCCTGATATCCAGAGGATTATAATATTTGAATTTTTTGAACATGGTGTTGTTTAACTAGCATTTCTTGATTGCACAATTTGCAATCACTAAGTGATATTTATCTATAAGTGAATCATTATATAATTGTCCATGCCATTATAATATGAGTACAGGTGTTATTTGATATTAATTAAGACTAATCAGTCATTAATCATCATGAACAACCATCATCCATTTGTTACAACCATGCTTTCCATTAATCAACTTGTTGTCACCATTGTTATTACAACCTATTAGGTAACCATTGACTGTAACATATATTTTAATCATGGATTATAATGATTATATAACATTTATTATAGCCATTATTTACAATTCATTAACCATCAATCACAACCATTAACCTTTATTTCCAGATCCACTAGTCAACCTCTGGACACCAGTGTTAACCTCTGGACACCAGTGTTATTAGTCATGAAAATAGCTGGCAGTGTGTCAAAACCTTGTACCCCTGTAGTTCACATCAAAATAGCTGGTAAATGGATGTTCATCCCCCTAAAAATGGTATTAATGGGTATTGATCCATACCCAGCTCACAATTTTCACCATCCACGAGGGACTTCAGCAAGTGACTTGTGCGCTTCTCGCTTGGCCATCTGGTCGTAGAGCGGATCCACCCCAGGGCCCAGCTGCCGACGCAGAGCGTCCAGTGCGCCCTGGGTGGAAATGCCTCGGCTGTATGGCGGCGAACGCCGGCTGGAGCAAAACTAACGTGAAAAGCGTGGGAAAATGTGGAAATGGAAAATCTGGGATTATCACAGGAGAATGTGTGAAAAGCAGGGCAATTATGCGAAAATCTAGGATTATGATAGGAAAACGTGGGATTATGGTGGAAAAAAATCCAAAAATCACAGGAAATATGAAATAATTCATATTCATCATCTATAAATGATTGATCTGTGGCTGGACTGGGGTGAAAAAATTGGCAAAAAATGGTACTAACCTCCGTAAGTTGGGAACTTGCTACAACCTCTATAACAATGGTTATATATCCGCACAAAACGTGGAATTGCACCCCCAAGTACGGAGTGCGTTTGAAGGAATGAAATATGGTCTGAAATTGGATTTACAGTATCTATAAATATGGTTGGTGATCGTTTTGTGTCAGTGATGCCCGTCCAAAATCATAATTTGATTAAGGATTTCGCCAAGAAATAAATGGCAATGGGTAGCGCGTATACAAAGAGATGCAAGGTTGCAGATTTTAGAAAATTACAACTTTTCACAAGGAGTGCATCATAATTATCATCACCCACGACATGTTGTGGGTGCCCCACGTTCAAACTTACCCAAAGATGAGGAGATCATCCAGTAACCCCAAACATAGCTTGGATCATGAGATCCATTCAGGCGCCCACCGATCTGGCTCATCATGCTGTCCAAAAACATAGACATGGCCTGGGCTCAAGGCTTTTTTCCCAAAAAAGGTGTAGCTGTCCAAAATTTGAGTGTAGCAACCCAAAGAAGGACAACTCAATTCCTGCTCTAATGGTGACAAATTGCGTTTCTATCCTTTTGGGGGTTGCTTAAAGGCAATTATTTGATGGGAAAATTAATTATGATGATGAGCCATAGGCGCGCGGGCGTTTCTGATGGGCACACTCGCAAAAAATGCAATTCTTCATGGGGGAAACGGTGATGAACGGATTCACCCGTGGATTTTGGGTATGCCCGATGTTTGAGCAAACACATTCCATGTATTGGGCGATCCCGACCCTCATGCCAGGATCGTGAAAGCTGTTATTGTTGGAGGCAAATGCCAAAAATGTGCCTTGATCGCTGGCAATGTTGGGCTGGGGCATCACCCCAAGCAGTTATATATCCCCTACTTATCCCTCCATTTACCCAGAAATCTCAGAATGGCATGTAAAATGTGGGGTTGGTTGAACCTCTCTTCTCACCACAGTTGGAAAAGGACCTCTGTTCTTAAGAGGAGGTCTCTCAATCAGGCTACTATATATATATGTGTGTGTGTGTGCGTGTAAAAAGATATAAATTTATATGTATATATATATGTGTGTGTATATGTATATGTATATATATATAGATATAGATATAAGAACGAAATTAGAAAGGATGCGCCATGAAATAATAGAATGTGGCATGACTCCATCCCCAATTATGAATCTCCCTTATACAGGACCCAGAATGAAAAGCTCCAATACCAAATCGTGGTTTCTAGGGGGAGTTCAAATTAAAATTGAGGAAACTTCTCTGCAAATATCTATCCAAAAGGATATCAGGTTCGATTGCCAGGATCAATTGCCGCGTGTTTTTCTTATTGTTTAGGAACCCGACCCACATTCTAGGTTTAAGTCTGGTACACCACACATGTGTGTATAATATAATAATATATATATACCATGTGGGGCCCCTCAGTTATAATGCTGGGCTATAACTCCCACTAACTATAGTTATAAGTTATAAGTTAGTATCACAAACGATAGTTATTGGAGATATAAACCAACTTAGCTATCCAGGGGGCCCCAGTTTTGCCACCATCCCATTCACCAAAGCCACCTCTGGGGGAATAGGACCCGCAGAGCCCCAACTTCCCCCCGCCCCTACTGAGCCCAAAAAGGGGAGCTCAACGGGTGCAGCAAGGCTGGTGGTTTCGCAGGCCGACTGAATTTTTTGTGCCCTCTGGTGTCGTGAAACGTGGCTGGAAAATCTCTGTGGCCTGAATGGAGGTTTAGAGTTGGGAAAATAATCGAACTCAATGGGGAATGTTCAAGTGCCATGTTTGATTACCAGAGGGTTTTTCTATCTTTGTCATGAGGAATTGTCATTGGTTCTTCGGGCAAATGCATGTGACCCAACACCATCCAAAACTCCGGTCCATCTGAAAAACCTTCAGAAGTGGAAAGCTCCGAAGAATCCACTCCGAAGCCAATTATGTCAAACAAATATGAAGGGGATATCCCCTAAATACGTATACATATATATATATATGTATATATATATATGGACATATATTGTTTTTGGTATTTATCCCTTATTGATCCCTCACTTAAATGGGTCAAATGGGCCGGCTGGACTGCACCTTGCGGAGCTCTGCCTGCCATCGGTACGGGTCAAATTTTTGGTTATGGGTCACAAAGAGGTACCCATGGACTGGCGAATCGTTTGTTCTTTAAAAGGAAAATCAACGACCTCCGAAAATAAGCTTCCGTTGGCCTCGTGAAGGTAGAATATTTTGTGGTGAACCTGATTGACCACCTACCTGGTGTGGTGAATCTGATGGGCGCTCACAAATGAGGGTGCCCCCTCCCCCATCTTAGCTACGCACTAAATCATCAAGCTTGACTCACCCTCATCTACGTCTTTGTCTTCGCAAAATCTACACCAAGATCATACAACGCTCATGGATATTACATTAAAACATCATGCAACGTTTGAATCATTCGTTTCCGAATGCATCATTAAATACATATTTCGATATATTCGAGTCATTTCCATGATTCGTGAGATGCTCATCTGCCACCGACCCAGCACATCTTTTCACAGCAATCGAGATCTGTCAGCTCCTCAGGAGCTGGAGGGTTCTAGCAGCCGCAGGGGAGCAAAGGTCCGCCGGGCCAAGGGTTGCCCGTGAACCCATAGACTTTCCATTTAGACTCTTGTTATCTCTTGTTGCTGCCGGTTGCTGCACAGGAATAGTGATATATACCTGGAAATACCTATATAGGCAACACGTGTGTCAAGTTGCGCCGGACTTGGGCCAGGCTAGTTCAGCGGCAACCACCATCCCACTTTGGTCGTTGGGTAGCGCGCTCTGCACCATTGGTTGGTGCAAACTATGGCGTGGTTGAACCACACCAGTTTCTTTAAAATGATCCGCAGCCGTGCACCAAGGACTACGGCGGCATGGGTGACATGCTAGCGCAGAGATGTGATTTTGGTGTGCAGCTGGATAATTTCCGTTAAAAACACTGACAGTGCTGAACATGCCTCAAACTGAACACCACCGAAAACCACAATTGTTGTCTTAAAATGACCTTGCTCGTGATCCAGTTTGGTAGTTTGATCACATGGGGCGATTAAGATGGGTCGATTAAGATGGGTGATTCCAAGAATGGATGGTTTTATATGGTTTTTATTGTTTTATACTACAAATGCTCAATTTTCTGGGCCCAGCCAGGTACCTCATTTTTTGGTCCCTCAGTTGAACTCAGCTGTCTCACGTCACATGCGGTTGTAGGTCACCCGTCCAATGGTTTCCGTGAGCCCTCCAGCCCACTCAAGCTTGCTGCGTCCCTCACGGACAAAGACCGCCAGCATGATGCAGGCCATGACCTGCACCGTGGTCGGCTAACATGGCCACATGGTACCAACAAAAATTGCATCAAAAAATCACCAAAAATCAAAAATGTGTAGAGCTATGTGGTGTTTTATTCATCTACACATATGATTCATATGATGTACACATGCACAAACACAAGCATATGTACTATATAATATGATCTATCTGTCTATCCATCCATCCATACATCCATCTATCCACCCATCTATATGTAGAGTTTCTGCGGTATGCGTCTCAACTGTGCCGCTGTCAACTTGAACGGCCACTCAACACGACCACCATCTGGCCCATGTTTGACAAAAGTCGTCAGCAGCTCAGCTTAGCACCACAAGCGAAGCGAGGACGGGGAACAGGATATAGCCCTCACCTGCGGTGAAAAATTGTCAAATCGCATGGGTATTTCCCAAAGTGGCCGGTACCCTGAGCCCATGAGTTTCAATACGATCTTAACTAGTTGCTGTCTAATTTTGTATAATTTGGTGGCACCCCTCCATTTGGAAACAGCCCTATATTGGTCATTGTGTATTGACCATTATTAACCAACCATGTTGGGGTTCCAAAATTTGACTCATAACTTGTTCCAAAATGGGCATGGACCCTGCTTTGTGGCTACTTTCAAGAGGAAAACAATGAGCGACCCATGAGATTTTGGGGTTGACGCTTCGTTCAGAGTTCTCCTTGCCATTTCATACCATTTCATGCCATCTGGACTTTTTTGATTTTTTCTGGAAAGTCACAATTTGCATTTCTCCACTGCACATCGACCCCCCTGTTTCCAGACCCACCTGGCAGCATGCGATCCCTGCCCTGGTCGCGGTTCAAGAAGAAATCGTACCGGGCCTCTACTCCCTCCTGGCAGGTGCAGGAGGGGTTCCCAAGTCCTATGTCCGCTGGGAAATCCCCGTGGCCTAGCTATGGAAGTTTAGTTCGCGAAAATCATCGACCTAAATGGTGGGGAAATCCATCACCATTCATCACCAGCCATTGACCGTTCTTAACCAGCTAAATATGGACATGTCCAGCTAGACATCTTCGCCCATCTTTGCCATCAGGTCTTCAGATCTCTTCAGTGCCTTGAAGTCGTTCTTCACCACATGATGGTTGTGGATCTGGTTCACTGGCCGGTTAAAGTGCCTGAGGCATTGAAGCGGCAGTCGGTGCTGATGCTGATGCTTACACTTTCTGATTCATAGCCCTGGAAGTCACATAAATTTATTGGCTAGTCATGATCACTACGATGGGTCCCAACTGCTGGTTAGTTACATGTTAATCACTGGCTCATCTAGTTCCAAACTCGCAATTAAATGGGATGAGATGGCGACGTAGAGTCACTTCAACCTTCACCAAAAGTAATGTCTGAAATGCGAATCCGGGTTTACCGAGGCACGCGAAAGGGAATTCCACCTTGAAGGTTTCCCATTGCGCCAGACTCATGCTGAAGACGTGGTCAAAGACAAACCTCGTTGATGCTGTACCCAGACTGCAAAGGCTTCAGCATCTAGCCAAACATCGTTCGAAAAAGAGAAAGGCGTGAATTTCTACACCAACCATTGTCACCTGCCATCCAAAACCCTGCCCTGCACCCCGACTGCCACTGCTAGGAGCCATTTGATCTCTTCATGGCAATCGGGAGTCGTGAAGCTACCATCGTATCCTGGAGTCCACAGGGGTGCTGAAATGTCCCCTTCAAACACTGCCGCCAATCATTGTAATAACCCAGAAGAGAAAAACTATATATATATATATATCTCTCTCTCTCTCTCCCTCTCTCTCCATCTATGCATATATAAAAGCAAAATAATACAATTATATATACGTATATATATATATATACGTATGTACGTATGTACGTATGTACGTATGTACGTCTGGCGGTGTGTACGTGTGTACGTGTGTATGTCTGTATGTCTCTGTATGTCTCTGTATGTCTCTGTATGTCTCTGTATGTCTCTGTATGTCTCTGTATGTCTCTGTATGTCTCTGTATGTCTCTGTATGTCTCTGTATGTCTCTGTCTGTCTCTGTCTGTCTCTGTATGTCTCTGTATGTCTCTGTATGTCTCTGTATGTCTCTGTATGTCTCTGTATGTCTCTGTATGTCTTTGTATGTCTCTGTATGTCTCTGTATGTCTGCGTATGTCTGTGTATGTCTGTGTATGTCTGTGTATGTCTGTGTATGTCTGTGTATGTCTGTGTATGTCTGCGTATGTCTTTGTATGTCTGTGTATGTCTGTGTATGTCTGTGTATGTCTGTGTATGTGTGTATGTGTGTATGTGTTTATGTGTGTGTGTGTCTGTATGTGTGTATGTGTGTATGTGTGTATGTGTGTCTGTGTGTCTGTGTGTCTGTGTGTCTGTGTGTCTGCCTGTATGTATGTATGTATGTATGTATGTATGTACGTATGTATGCATGTATGCATGTATGTATGTATGCATGTATGCTTGTATGTTTGTATGTTTGTATGTATGTTTGTACTGTATTGTATTGTATTGTAGCGCATTTGCATTTGTATTTGCATTTGTATTTGTATTGTATTGATGTATGTATGTATGTATGCATGCATGCATGTATGTTTGTACGGTTGTACATTTGTAAGTTTGTAGGTTTGTTTGTCTGTCTGTATGTATGTATCTATCTATCTATGTATGTATGTATCTATCTATGTATGTGTCTATCTATGTATGTATGTATCTATCTATGTATGTATATGTATGTATAAGTATGTATATGTATGTATGTGTATGTACATGCATGTATATGTATGTATATGTATGTATATGTATGTATATGTATGTATATGTACGTATATGTATGTATATGCCTGCGGACCGAAAACCGCGCTCGTAAAACGCACGTTTTTGAATATCGCTATTTTGGGGTGGGGTAGGGTGGGGGGGTGGGGGATGTTAACGTACCTTGTACTTCGTACATGATCCA
>Ga0126342_10017023_pt1 | contig 12607 bp, 11 predicted proteins | sample Cyp1metagenome_FD_92528 | JGI IMG/M metagenome (GOLD analysis project Ga0126342, IMG submission 92528) | Coral microbial communities from Lord Howe Island, Old Settlement Bay, Australia - Cyphastrea 1 metagenome | ecosystem: Host-associated > Invertebrates > Cnidaria > Coral ...
ACAAACATACAAACATACAAACATACAAACATACAAACATACAAACATACAAACATACAAACATACAAACATACAAACATACAAACATACATACATACATACATACATACATACATACAAACATACAAACATACAAACATACAAACATACAAACATACATACATACATACATACAGATTACATAGTAGAATATGTACTTATTTTTATACGTAGATGTACCATAAATCACGATCCGCGCAGATCCTCCACTGGCCGGGCCTGCAGCGTAAGCCTTGGCAGCGGACGTTGCCCCTGGCGCGAAGTGGTTGGGATGAGGCCCACGTGTGGCCACAAAAAACCGCAAAAATAGGGAGATTTTGAAGGAATTCATAGGATTTCATGGGATTTCATAGGATTTCATGGGATTTAATAGGATTCTACTAGGATTTAATGGGAATATCTATGGAACTATGTAAATCATTGTAAATCAACTATCAATGGTCGAATTTCTATGGCTATGTTGGTTTACTGGAGGATATGACCCGACATGCAAAAAGATGTTTTTTTTTTTTTTCCCCATGGTTTTACGGGGAAGATGATCTTCAAATCGTGGGCTTCTCCACATCTGAAATGCTACGGGGATTCCCAGGAAACCATGGGAAACCGATGGTAGGTTTGACGATGACGGTGATAGAACTTGAGGAAGGACATGACAGTATACTATTGAATAGGGAAATAGTATATGAATAGTATTACAATCATATAATATATTATGTATATTTTGTACTGTTCCATATTCAATAGGTACTTTTCACGGGCTTTTCCATATGACCATAACCACAATGAGGCTTTTTTTTGTCGCCAAACAATGGTGAAAAAGATGTTGAACCGGGAAAAAACACACATAAACAACTTCCCAGATGGGATTTTTGACCAAGAAAAATGGGCTTCAACAGTTGATGCCACCAGCATTTTTATGTAACCATCTCAGTTGATAAAAACCGGATATAACACCAACATCATTATGTAACGTAACCGTTCGCGCGGGGCGGGACGGTGGAAAAAAAACCGGTGATGCAAAAAAATTGGTCCCTTGATTGGGGTTTTTATCCCAATGGATTGATGTAGGATATTTTTTTACACCAATTTAAATAGATGGACCACATCATTTAATATATGATATATATGGTTCATGGTCATATTAACTATTTATGGGATGATGTGATATATATATATATATATATATTAATCAAGTATATATATATATATATATGTTTCATCCCATGGTTTCATATGGTTTCCCTCAATTTTTGTTCAAAATTTCGAAAAAAAACAAAAAACAAAACAACACCACACAATAATATGACACCTTTTTTTTACATGGCAAAACATTGAATCAAAATTGAGATGGTCACGTCGGAGCGGGATGGCCCATTGTTATCTGAATAAATAAATGGTGCAAAAGCATCGATGAAGGTTTTTTTGAAGGGGGATAAGAATATTTTGGGATACCATCTTCTGATTTTTTGCGATATTTTTGCGATATTTTCGATCCCCAAATTTACGGGACACTGCTATATTTTGATTCCTGTAGATTTGGCAGAATTGAGTCGACATGGACCAGAGGACATATGACCCACCTGTTGAGTCTTTGAAATGTTTAGATGTGCATCGCAGGTTTTTGAGGTGAGGCTCTCCCAGTTTTAAGTTGCTTTGTAGGAATTAGCTATAGTTATATTCCCCATAAACATCATAAACCCTGACAAAGTTATGGGTCAACTTGGCTTTGCGCTTGGCCAAAATCCCATTCACCGGGCCCCCAAAATGCTAGATCCAATGCTAGATCAAGATGGCTTCGTTTGGTAGTTCAGATAATATCATTGGTATTCACCCTCTGGTGATTTAACATAGCCATGGTATAGATGGCCCATAGAAATAGATGGTTTACCTAGCTATAAAATGGTGGATCTTTCCATGGCTATGTTAGTCATAACCAGATGGTATTGGTTATATTCCAATTCCATTTCCACCATTTCCCATAAGATCCCGGATCCCCACTCTACCATGGCTTCAGGATTGGTGGCTGATTCATGGTGAGATGTGCCAACAGCGGAATGCTCCCTGCCGTTTGACGAGCTGCGGCATGAAGAAAAAGCCATGCCAGCAGACGAGGGGCCGGTTACAGTACCCCCGTTTGTGATCTACACTTTCCTGAGTTTTCCCTATTTTTCTGGAGGAACATCATGGCAAATCTTGGAACATCGTCTATGCATACCCATAGGATCCATGTATGGTATATATACTAACACTGGGGGTATATTGATGGTAAATGTTACCATATATAGCATACATGGATCCTATGGGATAGTGAAGATCAATGGGGGAACGGAGAGTTTATTGCCATGTTGGATTCCCAGAGGGCTGCCTTATGCAGCCCCTTTTTTTCGTGGAAGCCTGGAAATCCTGGAATACCCCAGTGTTTCCTCCAATTCCATGTAGACCCTGCGATTGCGAGGGAACTCATGCCAATTTGTTGCCTCCAAAAAATGCCACTTGGGACTTGGGGTTTATGCCACTTGGCCCACACCGAAACGATTTAGGATGATTTTGACTATGGCTCCAGCAGTCTAGATTAGGCCGAAACGAAGCTTGGTGAAGCCAGTCCTGTTTCCGACCCTTCTAAGCCTTCCAAGCTGCAGTTCTTGGTGAAACCAGTCGTGTTCGGTTGGCTTAGGGATGTCCCCCAGACCACCCCCACCCCAAAATTCAGCCGATTTCATCCGATTTCAACCACTTTCATTTTTGCCTGCGCATTCCTTTGGGTGAAGATCTTGGCTACAATGTCCGAGTGCCTAGCTGTGTCGACTTTTGGGATCTCGGAACGGCTACCGTGTTTTTTTTTGGTGGGGCAAGGCATCAAACAACCTGTCCAAAACTCATAAGGTAAAACTAAGCAGAAATGCCACAGGATCCTATCTCGGCATATCTCGTCAAAACATCAGTCATTTCAGCTGTGGACCCATTTGGAACCCACAGCTTTTGGCCATTGCAAGAGAACTACTCTCCAATTTCTATGACAAAGATGGTGTAGTCCCAGACTTTTTGAGTGTGACATCCGCATGTCCTGCCATTTGTTTTCTATCTTTTCTCTTGCCCAAAATGGCAATCAAACATGGCTTGCTGAATCCTCCATAGAGAATTATCCCAGCTATAAACTTCCATTGATAGAGGATTCTCCCGTCAAAGATCAAACATCCCATCTTTGCCCCAGGATCCAGATCTTTCGGCATGGGCTCGACATTACCCGGTGGGCCCCCAGATTCCAAACTGCGGTTTGACAAATGGCCCCTATGGCTGTGGCATAAAAAACACGTGACACTGAAACAAAATGAGATGGTTGAAACTTGAATGGTTTCTACGGTTTCTGCTATTTGTGGATGATTGGAACTATCTGGTGTCATCTATACTAGTCTATACACTATAAATCTGTAAAAAGAGAGTATGTGATGGTTTCTGTGGATTTGTGGTTGAAATATGTAAGGTTTCATCAGTGATCTCGTTGTGATCAAGAGGGCTAAAAACTCCAGTTTCACGCTCGCAACTGCAGGCATCAGCTCAAAGGGATCTATGTCGTGAAAGTGGGCAAAGTCCGTGGGGATGCTAAAAGATCATCACCCATGACGGATCCATGGTGCTGCTATATATTAATGGTAACATTTACCATATAAATATCCCCCAGTCATGTTAGCATATATACCATACATACATGGATCCGTCATGGGTCATGGGGGATCTGAGAAAGATTTGGTTTTGCCACCACTCACTGACGAACAAAAAAATGGGTCGCAGTCCGCAGAATGCTTAGAGGTCAATGGTCAAAGGATGTCCAAGGCATAGAAAATCATAGAAAGAGTCTCTTTTGGCTGAAATTCTTTGCGTCAGGCACCTTTGAACTCAACACAAATTAGCATATTATGCGAAGAAACAACCGGAAAGATTGAAGATGATTGCAGGTATTTGCAGGCCTGTGTTTATCCCATTCTCATTCCCAACGGGAAGACCATGAATCATTCCTGGAACTTGAGTTTCAAGGAGAAATAGCCATGATGGGCACACCCCAGCGAAACAACCATTTGGAGGGATTTTTCACTACCATCGGGAACACATAATTCTCAGTTACCCTCTGGTAAACTAACATAGCTATGGAAAATCACCATTTTTAATGGGAAAATCCACTATGAATGGCCATTTTCAATAGCTATTTTGACATAACCAGAGGGTATCCTTAATGGTTCATGGTAAAAACCGCTTTTTCGAATGGTGAGCCGCGAAGATCTTCCACACTCAGGCAAGTCAAGGGGCGAGGAGGCCCCGGGGCCCAGCCGGCTGGCCTTAGGAAATGGTTGGAATCCACTGAATCCACCAATGATTTGCCTGCGGAAATAGGTGCTATCCCTACAAAATGAGAGGTTTTTTTCTGGACGTTCTAAAATAGTCAGACTGTGCCCCAGGCCTCATCATCCAAGTCATAAACGACCATGACTTCATATAGCTTAAGCCATGGCGACGCGTTTTTTCGAGGAGTCGAGCTCATCTTCCAGCAGGTGGCACGCACAGGTGGGGAAATGCTGGAACGGAAACAGAGATTGTTTGCCGTTTTCTTTTTTGGTGATATTGCTGATAGATACTATAGACATCTATAGACTATATAGATTCTACATGATTTTCTATAGATTCTACATGATTTTCTATAGATGTTTTGATGTCGATCTGACTTTGGATGTCAAAAATCTCCAGGTGATGTGTTCCCTGCGGGATGGACCAGCTGATTGCGAGGTCGATGTTGGGTCCTGGGGGTATTCACAGATATCTCCATTTAGTTCGTGGATTTCCCATTGAAAATATGGTGATTTTAATTGATTTTATGTGATTTTCCAGAGTTATGTTGGAAATGGTTGGTGATTTATAGATGATCATCTGCTTGGTGGTTTGGAACCATGGAATTTTATGACTTTCCATATACTGTATTGGGAATAATGGTCCCAACTGACTTTCATATTTTTCAGAGAGGTAGGGCTCAACCACCAACCAGGAGATATTCAGTTGTGTTTTTTTTTGATGTCTATCTTGGTTGGTCCAATGACTTGTGATATGTTTTGATACTTTTGGGACGGAATCATTTTCTTACCCAAATAGAAATGCTCCTGAAGGGTCAGTCCATTTCCTTACCGCGGCTCATGACATCTTCAACTTGCCGGGGAAGCATCATTCTTCGTGACCAGACTCAAGTGATTTCGGAAACCACAAGATCAACCTTAAGTGGTTTAACCGGAGAGGGAGAGGCATTGTTTTTGTTTCGTGTTCTGACCGACTTTTTGGTCCAAAACATTGGCAGTGTGTCAAAACCCTGGTCCTTTTGTTCACCCCAAGTCATAGCTGGGATTTATGGATGTTCATCCCACTAAAAATGGTATCTATAGGTATTGACCCATACCCAATTTTTCCGGGTCAAACATGGGGATTGGAAACTACGAAAAGCCAGGACTGGGACTCCGCAGATGCTGAGGAAGAGTATCAGGAGCGGCGATGGCGAGCGGACTGGCTATCCGGTGAAAATTCACGGTTCGTGGGGAGGAAGGTAAGAGTTTCCCATGGCTATATGACAATAAAGTTTAGTCATTTTGACAGTTCAATGGCTTTTTTTAGGGGTATAGATCATTTTCGGACACACCCCGGGGTTGCCAAACTTATTCTAGAACATTCCATCAAACATGATCAAACATATCAAACGGATTGAAAGATGTAGATCAAAGGAAGTGCAGATGAGACGTTTCCGATTTATGGACAGGTGTCGGATTGTAGCTTCAGCTGACCCCATCAGAAAGTGTCCCTATTCATACTCCTTTGCGGCTCAGGGCAGCAGAAAATGTCGCGTGAGTTTTCGCCGGGTGAAGGGAAGGAAGTGTGTCATAGTGTTCTTGCAGGTTTTGTGGCTATCCCATTTGTCAAGGATGGGTCTGTCAAAAATGCACCAGGACGGCTCCCGGCGGACCAATCCCAAGAACGGCGGAGGACCCAGGTTTGAGAAGTTTGAGCACTGGATGACCAAGAGAAAGTATCAACAAAACGAATCTACTTTGAGTATGGATTAAATTTCTGAAATCCTGACATAGCCACTAATCCTATCTGAAAAATCATGTGGGTCCAAGCCTAGCCCAGCACAGACTCTGAGGCCCCATCACACTGACCTTCCGCGGTCAAGTAACGACTCTTCGACCTTGGGATCCATCGATCTGTGGGTCACACCCAGGGGGAGAAGAACATCACCATGACATCGCCAGGACACCACATCACCACATCACCACATTTATACTATATTATATCATACTATAGTACACTAATATCATACTAATGTTCTGATATATATATATAATATACTAATTATTTTATGATATTGTATTATATTATACGATATTATACTATAGTATACTCCATTATACTATATTTTACTATATTATACTATATTATACTATTATAATATAATATATTATTTTATACCATATTATACTTATATTATATTATACTAGCTTAGAATAGATTAGATTAGATATTGTTGTATTGTATTGTATTGTATTGTATTGTATTGTATTGTATTATACTATATTATATTATGTTGTATGAGATTATATTAGATTATCCATACATATAATTACATATATATTTATATATAAATATCTATTTATAACTATTTATTTCTTCTAGAATCATTCCCCAATCTTACGTCAGAATATCTTAATAACGCGTGTACAGTTGCCTACATGTATGTAACAGAAATATGCACACTTGTCTGTCTGTATATTTTTGGGACATGAACTCTGGGTGCGCCTGAACCACACATTCGACAAGTCTACAGCAATGGAAGGAAACATAAGGAAACATCAGCAATACACTTTCCCTCTTTGCAGGTATTGTCACGTTCGTGACATTTCTCAAAGCCGCGGTTCAATCATGTCATTTTCGCATCGCTGCGGAACTTTTTTTGGCACAGACCGCTCGGCCCAGGCCCACTCTCCGCTGCAATTCACAATAGTTTGGTCCACTTCCCAATCCAGCCGGAGACACAGCTGGATCCCTTCATCGTGTGAAATTTCACTCAAGGCAAACTCCGAAACGACGAAACTTGGTCATGTGATATATGATATATGATATACATAGTCCTATCATTTAGGAATATTTTTCGGACAATTCATCTACACTGCTGTGCACAGCAAATCTCGGGCAGTTTTGACATCGTAAAACTATGACTGGTTGCTGGCAGTGAACCACCATTTCCTTGAACAAAAATTTTGTGCTGAGGCCTAAGACCAATGTCTTCGCCATGTTTTGGTCTTTGCAGACCTTGAGTCACATCTCGGAGCGCTGAGATTTTTTACCAGTGATGAAACCAACATCCGAAGCAGAATTGGCGGTTTTGCCCATTTTTTTCGTGGCTTTTTCCCTAAACAACGTGCAGATACGTGCAGCAAAAATCTGCGAAAATCATCAAAAATCATCTGAGTCCAGGACACTCTGGGCCCGACGGGACGTCTCATTGCTGTGCTCAGCAAAGAGTCGAGGGTGAAACCAGAAACTGTTCATCACTTTGTCAAGAGGTCCGCAGAGGGGAAGTTGGATCCCGTCGACGATTTGTCATCGCTTCACAAAAAACAGCAGAACACGATATGATGGGATGATTGAAATTTGCTTCAAAAACGGCTATTTTTCCATGTTTTTTGATGTTTTTTGCATGTTTCTTTGATGTCTTTGGTGACCTGCGGTCCCAGCTATGAACTGTTGATGAACATCAATTTAATGGGATCTTAGCTGGGATTATAGCTGGGATTTTATGGTGGTTTAATGGGATCTTAGCTGGGATTATAGCTGGGATTTTATGGTGGTTTAATGGGATCTTAGCTGGGATTATTGCTGGGATTGATCTAAATCAATACCTAGAATTAATATTGATTCAACATCAATGATCTGAATCCAAGCTATTTTGATGTGAAAACAGCTTCGCTTTACACCCCTTTATTTTTCTCGGGCACCCTGCCAGCTTCGGAACTCGCACGGCGCCAGGCATGCCAATAGCACAGTCATTTTTGAAGATCCTGAGGTGCCCAGTTGTGCGACAGAAACAGTTGTAGAAAACCTTAGAAAATCATCCAACATAAATCTCTCTCTCTCTCTCTGTTGCTCTATATAATATACATATACAGTACACACGTATCTATGATGTGCATTGTTGCGGACCCGTGCTACGGAATATTTGATAGTACATGATTAATATGATATGTATTAGGCAGTATACGAGAAGTATGTTTATAGATACCACGAGTAAAACCCCTAGTTTTTCATCGTTTGTGTGAAAAAGTATGCCGGGTCTCCCGGTCCAAAAAAGCAGGCGGCAACCCATGTTTTCAAGTGCACATATGACAGGGACAACCCATGACAACCCTATTTGATGATGTATGATGACGACAACCAGTCATTACAAGGAACGAGTAATCATGTCCGCTCAAAAATCTGTCATGCACAAATCATGATACTTTGCGAGTTCCAACCAGAAATAGCAATGGTTGTTTGCCTATGCTAGTGTTTAGAGTCCCGAACATTTCTGGCTGGGGTGTGCCACCATGGCTATTTCTGTTTCTTTGGGTTTCCTGGATGATATCAATGAATACTGAATATTCATATTACATATTATATCATATTCTTCTATATTCCGATGTATACATATCATTCGACAGTGCAAGATTATTATGACTATCTATATACACATATACACACATACATAATATATACATACATGATATATTATACGTATATATATAATTATATGTAATTGTGACAGGTTTTCTTGTTTCGTTTGTTTTTGCAGGATCAGGAGCCGTGACATTCTCAATTGTATATATATATAATATTATTACATTACATATTGTACCCTCTGGTAAATAAACATAGACCCTGAAAATCACCAATTTTTAATGGAAACTAGTCTTCCAACCCCGATGACTACCAGGGTCTATGTTAATTTACCAGAGGGTATATGATATATCCATCTATTTGCCAAACTAAATCCCTCGCGTTTCACTGGTGAAAGCACGGCCAGGATGCGACCTTGGAACGCTATGAGCGACTCTTAAGCCTGCCTGAGGAGAGCAGGCCATGATGAATGGCTGTGTTATTGGTTTATGGATATGGATCGATAGCTATAGTGGTTTATAGTTGTTTGATGGGATTATTATAGTGGTTTAATGGGATTTTATAGTGGTTTAATGGGATTTTATAGTGGTTTAATGGGATTTATAGTGATTCAATGGGATATTGATGGGATATACCCTCTGGTAAACATAGAAAAAACTATTGAACATGGCCCAGTCGAAATAGTGGATTTACCCATTGAAAATGGTGTTTTTCCATAGTCATGTTAGTTTACCAGAGGGTACATATAAAATCATATACCATTTATGGATCAATGATGAATGCTATGGATCAATAGCTATATGACTATGGAATGCTATGGATATGGATCAATATAGAACTTAGCGATCAAGAATGATCAATACCTATATAAATACCATATAAGAAGGGGGGGTGAACATCCATCTATTTACCAGCTATTTTGATGCGAACTACAGGGATACAAGGTTTTGACCCATCGCCTTATGAATTATACTACTGTTTCGTTCATGGTGTTTGTTGTCGTTGCAAAGGGAAAATTTACGATGAAATAGTGACTTGATTTGATTCGCATACCTACTTGGTGGTTTGAATCGGAATATGCGGAAATATCACTGCAGATATAATTTCACTTGCAAGCTCACCCCAGGTTGAGTTAAAGTGGGTTACTGTATTTCGCCCCGGTTCAAACTTGACATCGCCCCTGCTTACCCAACCTACAACTGGGATGACCTAACCCACTTGTGATTCTTGGGATGAACCACTAAGTACATCTCCCCACTTTTTAATCACCAAATCGTAAAGAATTCAATTCAATCTACTAAAATGGTCATAGTATTACCATAGCATGCAAGTTTTTACATGCCCAATCTTTAGACACAGCCAGACGAAATTAAAAACCAATCTTGTAATCTCCAGTTATATTCCCATCATATCCCCCACTTTTTTCCAGCAATAGATATCACTTCCAATTCCTGGGATGCTTAAAGGTCGACCACCCATTTTCTAGCCAATTGAGCAAATTCAGTCTTTCATATCAACATGCCGACCACCCAACCAGTTGTCTCACATCACCCGACCCATCCAACTAACCCACTATGACGACCCAGCCGACCCAGCCACCCTTTTTTAACATCTACGCTGGCACCGGTAATGCCATGCCGCTAGATATGCCTTTCTCATGGCCCTACATCCGCGCCTGGGAGCCAACAGCCCGGCGAGGCGCGCTCGTAGTAAGAACTACCCGGCCTGGTAAACTAACATAACTATGAAAAATCACCATGCTATTAATGGGTAAATCAACTATAAATATTATATATGGTCATTTTCAATAGCTATGTTACTATGTTAGTTTACAAGAGGCTATAGTTAATAATAGTTCGTTGTCAACCAGCAGTTGTTGCTAGTACCTGAACTATTTCAATTTTATTGGTTAAAAATTGAATGTCCGTACTTGGTTGATATTAGGTATCCATTTTTGTGTCAGAAATTGGATGATATAGTTGGTTAATAGTTAATAATAGTCGGGTATTTAGTAGACATTGGATGATGGTGGGTTAATAATCTTTAATTTTTATAGTAATTGATGAATAAGGGATAGAATTTACAGTATAGAATATCATAATGCAATAGGAGACTTATATAGTCATAATAACATTAACAGGAATATAACATACCCTACAAGCTGGTGCCCCCCCAGTGATGTTTGTTGTTTACAAACCATAATAACTAGTTCAATATATCTACCATAAACCCTAGTGAATTTGGAGTTATGTGCCCCTCAACTTTGCGTTCACGAATTGGGGCACCACCCTGTAATTGGTTATAGTTGGTGAACAATGGTAGTTTTTTTGTTGGTTCACAACTGGTTCTTGAAAACTGCCTGGTTCGTGAGTGGTTTTCACATGCAAAACTCCGGTGTTCAAAATGTGGTCAGATCGCGGTCAGATCGCCGTTCGCATTCTGTGAGGATTTTGAAGCCAGAAGCTCCGAAGATTTGCGAGTTGATCTTTGATTTCCTCGTGTCATCTCCGGCTGAGTTGGCGTTGGCGGTTGGACTTGGACTTGGGGCTCGTGGTGAATTCTTGAAGAGACACGGCATGGCATTCATGGCATTTGTGTTAGATGGTGTAGTGATGGTGTAGTGTGGCAAACGCATGCACACGCAATTTTCTAGACTTAATTCAAAAAATTGGTCGCGATTGGATCATTTGGCTGAGATGTTTTGATGATCAACCATGATCAACCTAAAGGCATCTACGGCGTTGTGATTTTTGAGGTTTACCACAAGATCCTCGGGATTTCAAGCAGCAAATATCAGCAAACCTGATTTTTACCAATCAACTACTGGATCTACTTGCCAAGTTTGGTATTTTTGTTGCCAGGTGCACAACACCTGCAGAGATTAAGAGCTTAGTGATCTGGAATGGGAATAAACGGCTGATCGCGGAAGCTACTTGGTGGCACTTTTATGTCCTGGCAGCTGGAAAGGATGCCATATGTGACTGGGTATGGACCGGATCACATTACATATATATATAAATAGATATATTTCTACATATATATATATGTATATATGTATGATATGGGTTATCAATGGTTATCATGTGTCAACATCTGGAGCATCCTCGAAAAGCTGGATTGATGAGGAAACCGGTGAGCTGAACAATGTCTTTGACCAGGCGCAATCGATTCAGGTGAATTGACAGACGCATTGTTTTCCTTATTTTTCTCGAATCTAGAACTCAATCGAATGCATTGAAATTTTTCCTTCACCATCACCCTATGCCAAGCTATCGCAGAGAGACCATCATCGGCTCACCTGCCGTGTGTTTTTTTTGAGCCGGTTAAGCCATGGGACACATGGCAGGCACTAAAGCACGTGGATATTCTCCAGCGCTGGAGGTGTGGCCGGATTCAAAACCCAGCTGGATTGTGAGGCGAAATGAGAGTATTGTCATCCACAAATATCCACAAACCAAAAATGATTCAGTTGTACAACATGCTTAATATACATTCATATGACATGTATAAACCTCAGATGATGTAGATGATGATGATGATGATGATGATGATGATGATGATGATGAAGTGAGGTTTTAACTATCAAAGATACGGTGATGATTATGATGATGATGATGATGATGATGGTGGTGGTGGTGGTGATGGTGGTGATGATGATGATTCTTCTTCTTATTGTTATTATGCTAGTCATGGTGATAGTTATCGCTGTTATCATCACCATCCTCGTCGCCGCAGTCATCGTAATTATAATGGCAATAATTGCCATCGTCCATCATCGTCCATCATCGTCCATCATCGTCCATCATCGTCCATCATCGTCCATCATCGTCCATCATCGTCCATCATCGTCCATCATCGTCCATCATCGTCCATCATCGTCCATCAT
>Ga0126342_10017024_pt1 | contig 12605 bp, 8 predicted proteins | sample Cyp1metagenome_FD_92528 | JGI IMG/M metagenome (GOLD analysis project Ga0126342, IMG submission 92528) | Coral microbial communities from Lord Howe Island, Old Settlement Bay, Australia - Cyphastrea 1 metagenome | ecosystem: Host-associated > Invertebrates > Cnidaria > Coral ...
CCTCTCACGGGAGACACTTGGGCGATGACTATTCTGTTCATGGTGGGAAGACCATTGCTGGCACTGCAAGGAAGTGGCTTGGTGCAGGGCCAGGTCTCCCTTCACAAACTTCCAACAAATGGGTCAATGGCGCCCTGCAGATGACTCCGCCTCGCCGCTGTGGTTAGGGGCAGATGTCACTGGAGGCTTGCCATCTGGGCTGCGGGGCCTGCGATGTCTATCCTTGCGCTCGTCATTCTCTTGGATCGCTTGCTTTCCTTGGGGCCTTTTTCCTCTCCTCTGCCACGGTGCTCTTTGCGCTCCTTCTTGGTTTTCTTTTCATTCCTCTCTCGCTGCCTCTCCTTCTTTTCCTTCTTGTCTGTCTTCTCTTTCTTCACCTTTGACTCTTTGTTCTCCTTTTTTGATTTCTTCTCGTGGTTGTTTCTGTTCTCTTTGTCATCCTTCGCAGGCTCCTTGTCATTTTCCGTTCCATCGCCGTAGTCTGCTGCTACTACTTCATCTTCCTCCGACTCCTCAGGCTCTGCAGGCGACCTGGCTTCGCTTGAAGAGTTGCTGCTTTCCTCCTCGGTGCGCTCCTCGTCTCTTCCATGTCCTGCCACGGGGCGCGGTACTGAAGAGAAACACATATACTCACATATTCATGACACTGTTGAAGGTTCAGCCACCTATTTGTTACTTATTATGCTTACGTACAAATGTATATGGATAGATATGTAAGTAAAAACCCTTCGAGTTCGTCAAATTGCTGGGCATTTCTTCAAGGGGAACCATCTAGGTTGGCCACACAATGCTTGCGCCCAAATTGGGCTGCAGGTGGCACTTGCGCCCTTTGGGTTAGCAAGTGGACCTTGCAGCCGTTTGGGTTGGCAAGACATTGATGGCGCCCAGATATGGCTTCAAGACCTACATGCCCTAACAATCAGAACTGCCAAAAGGCTTGAATCCGTTGAAAAAACTGTGAACAACTTAGACTTTTCATGGTGCACCCCCCTGCCACGGACTGGTCCTTTCCCAGGCGGCATCAGCGCACCCAACCACGGAAGGCGCACTATCCAGTACAACATATAAATGCTGCGGGCTCCAAGCAAAAAAAACATCCACCAAAAACAAATTTATTGTGAAGTTCAGTAATGGCCAGTCATATGAAACCATGATGATGATGATGGTGATGATGATGATGATGGTGATAATGTCGTCTATATGTTTGAAATCCGAATTAAAACCAAATGCCAACATCAGGTGAAGGGGAAAATCTATGTTCCTGGGAGGCCGCCTACTGCATGATTAGGCGGCCTGCCATACAAAACAACATGAGTTGTAATAATGCGATTGGAACCGTTTGCTGTATCCAGTTTTGATTCCTAAGCTGCCGGCAAGGTTGACTCGCGCGCTTGTCCTGCATGCGAGTCATCAAATATAGGAACAGTTTCTTCATCAACACTATCAAGAGAGACAATGGCAAAACATGATTTCTGCAGATGTCTGTAGATTTGATTTCTTCATATTTCTTCACACAAAACATAAAACATTATAAGGCATAATCATGTGAATCTTCTTTGCGCTAACCTAGTGGGTTGGTGGTTTCCAAATGAAAAAATGAGTTAGTTATAGTTAGTTGGTATCCCAGCAACCCAGTTATGGTTTTTCAAAAACCAAGTTGAACCCATCTCACAATGTCAAATGGCAAAACATCGCACCTTGTATATGGCTCTCACGGAAACATTTCAGCTCTTCTCGCATGGAAGCAACCTCCAAGCATCGAACCCAGAAGGAATCAGTTTTTGTAGACCAAAAGTCAAACATAGTCAAACCATGTCAAGCGAATAACGATCCAAAATGCAACCTGTTCAGGATCCAAATGCAGCAAAGGGGAGGATATGGGAGGATGTCTTGCTTATCACAGATATATAATGATATATGGTGTCAATTTCCCCCCCGTATTCTTCTTGTTACACAGCAGCTGGTCCCATAGCAACTGAGCGTCTGTCAGAGCTGTCAGTCAGAGACAGACATTCAAAGTTATGACCTGGCCACAAGTCTATGACCTCACACCTTATATTCGCTGGCTTCGAGCCAGAAAGTCAAGGGGGTTATTCACCTATATTCACCTGACAGGCATGTGAGTCAAAGTGCCAAATCGACACTGGTCAAGATCTTTCGTTGACTCACAGCCATGTCTGGCTTAAAATTCCCATTCACTTGCCTTCACTGATCGCTGCATGAAACCCAGGATCTTTCGGAAATTTTCGGAAGGTAGGTCTGCACTTCAGGATCTTCTTGGCGTTCCGCTACGTGATCTTGAAGGGGGCTCAGTTGCTGAAGTTGAAACACTCGGCTGACATGGAGTAAGAACGTGAGGAAGAAAGCGCTCCGGAGTGGGCAGGTCATAGTTATCACTAACATCATCATCCTGAGAACGATCAGGAACTCCAGGTTCATCGAGTCCATCCACCTTCTGATCCTGGTACGTTTCCTCAAACGTTTCGATCTCTTCAATGATCTTCTTGAACTCACTGGCTGCTTCGCTATCTACAACAATGCGTTCGGAGAGCTTTTGTGGAGCCACCGATGTGGGAGCCACTGGTGAAAGCATGGAGGTCGTTGATCCACCACATCCAGTTCCATGTGATCGAAGTGGGACAGCATCATCGGTAGGCACCAGACTTGTAGGCGTTGGAATAAGTTCCCCAGGTTCAGAAGGTTGAGAAGGTCCATAAGATTCAGAATGGGCATCAAAATCGTTGGTCTCGGGTCCATGGGCCTCACCAAGATACTCCACAAGGTAGGTCACCACTGTCACCAAAGATTGAACTGCGCCAGCAAGATTGTCAACGCTGGACTTCAACTGCAAAGCCAAATCCTGCAGGGCTCAGGGAGTTTGAAAAAAGATCACTGAGCGAACTAGGCTAGACTCTCAGGCTCGCTAGACTAAGTGGCTTGAATTATACCTGAAAACAACACAACCTTCCAATTCAAACGACCAAACAAACCAAACTTAACAACACAGGATTGCACAACCAAAAGATAATCCATGATAATCCTGTGAGATCATGGTGGTTGCTGAATTCGACATCGACGGCATATGAGATGGAGAACGGAGAAGTGGTTATACAATGTCACTAGCTTTGAGCCAGGCCTGTTAGGCCTAATGCCTTCAGTTTGTTAGTGTCAACTTCAAGACTTCAAGACCTCAAAAGATCACATCAGGTCGGATCAGATTCATCGATATTATTTTTTGAAAAAAAGGCATGATGGTAACACAAGCAAAATGTTTGGGGAATTTTGGGGATGTTTGGCGGCATCAGGCTGCTGTGTTGCGAAAATGAAAGCTCGGAAAAAATCTGAGGATTTATACATTAACTATATCATTATCCTGATATCAAAAAATACTTATTTATTATTATATCATAAAATCCTGATTTATATATTATCACGCCAGCAGTCTGATGCCAGTGCCAACTTTTCACGCTTTTGGCAATTAGTGGAACCTGCGGTGCGCCACGGGGAAACAAAAGGGCTGTTGACACATGATGACACATGTTTTGGAGGAAAGGGGTGGAAAGCCCCCCCCCAGGGTGGAAAGCCCCCCCCCCCCCAGGTGGGCCCCCCTTAAGGCTGGAGGGATACCTTACATCCACTTTTAGAGGTTCCATTCGTCTTGCAGCAATTGGGGTGTGAAGATCTTTAATGGACTTTAATCACTTTAATCTCCATATTTCACCAGAATTGAACATGGCAAAACCATGGTTTCTTGATGTTTCTTGTAGGTTTTCCATTAAACCAATCCCTCGAATGAGAAGCCCGGGGCGGGATGGTCAGAGTTGTCCGCTGAGGAATGTCAGCATGACTTCGGAGGCGGCCACGCAGTGACGGTTACGGCTTGGCTTGGCTACTGGCGGCTTACGCGACATTGGAATATCTTGGAATTTTTTTGGCACCTCACAAATGACAACCAAACAGCTGGAAAATGCTCACAAAATGAAATTTAATAATTATCTCAATATGTTTATTTGAGGAACACTATGCCAAACCCATCTGTAATACCCTGGCTTCTATCTTTTGTGAACCGCCATAAGATGAATTACGATGAACAAAGATCAGCAACTATCAGTTGTAACATCTTGTAACTAGATATTCCTGCTTGTTAACAGTTAACATATATGTTTGATGTATATACATGTTTATACCTTCAGTGGTTCATAGCAGAGACGGCCATGCTCGACTCATTTTCTGAGTGGGATATACCCCAGCATCCCATAGTGCAATTGATCCTGAACATTATCGCCCTCACTCCCAGATGTGATGCTGAGATGCTTAGGGTTTGATGGATTTTGATGGTGTCAATTATGCCATATCATCCAATGTTGTGTTTGTAAGATGTTATATACATAAGGTGACCCGGGTCTCATCTGTAGTCTTGGCAGGTGGGATGTGTGTCTGGCTACTGGATACAATCGTCTCTCCCTCTCTCCATCTATATTTTGCAGCACAGATGGGCAGATAGTCTCACATATCTAAGCTTGTAGGGATACTGAATACTGACCAAAATCAACAGATGATTCATATGTTCAAACATCCCCGAACGAAACATCACCCCAAAAAGCAAGAACACATCACCAGATGATTACAGTAAAACATATGTAGCATGTCTTTAATTTCTCAGTTGATTTATGTTATATCTGTTTCGTTTTAAGACAAAAATATATACATAGACGCAAGATAACTACCAAATCAATCGCAGTAATCAAAGCACCCAGATCCCCCAAATTTTCGAACACATGACCGAGGATTTTCACCACTGCACAATCCCTGAAACATCAACCCATCACCTTGAGATGGTTTGTTCCTTGTGCAGAATCAACCAATCATCTTAAGCCTAGATTGGGATATGGACATAGACATCTACTGCCAAAAAATGTGCGCAGAGAAATGATTGATATTATACAAACAACTAGTCATCCAACTTCATCACTAAACATCGAGATAACTCATTTCAATACTGGGAGCAAGAATCAACATTAGATTCAACCTGGTGAGCCAAAACAACTAATTACATTCTATCAATTGTACAGCTGATTGGTGTCACAATTCAACTCAACCAATGAAAGGACATCATATATAACAAAAATCAGGCCAATAAATAAATTTCAGCAACCCATTCTATAATATCACTATCCATATTCTTGATTGGTATTGGCTTGTTAATTATATCCCATTAAAATCCACTCAAATCATATCGCATCAGATCCCATTCAAAAACTTCATTGAATAGACTTGACTGGCATCTAACATTGATTTAGGTATTCATTTGGCTTATATTCATCTGGATGAATTATAAGAACTTCTGTAACGTCGCTGATGGTTAGGATTCAGGGAATCATCCCCAAATGGCCGAATGACAACAGCTATTTGCAGGTGATTGAATTATGAAAATAAAGCCAAATTCACGAATATTGATTTAGGCAAGCATGAAAAATATATTTTATTATAAAGTACCTAATGGTTCTAATGTATTATGGCCATAGGTGGTCGAAACTCCCCAAATGCTGGGTTTCTCGGGTTTAGTGGTTAAGTATTGGTTTAAGAGTGGTTTACTAGTGATTTAATAATGGTTTAATGGTTTAATAATGGTTTAATGAAGACAAATATGAATCACTAATAAAGATAGACCACGTCATCCCCTATTAAACCATTCTTAAACCACTCTTACCATGGTGGGTTTATCATCACTCCATCCCCAGCCCAGCTCTCCAGAGGACTTTGCCCAGCGACTGCTCTCCCTGGGCGCGCGGCTGCAGGAACTGCTCTGCGAGAACTGGATTTCAGGGGTGGTGGCTTTGCCATGGCGTTGTGGAAAAAACATGGCTTCACCAGGCAAAATTGGGATCGACATGAGTTTAACATGATTTAAGTAACTCATTGAGATCATTAAATTCTGTTTAACATGGGTTTTACGATTGTGATTTAAACAGCAAAAAGGAATTGCACATTTACATTCATCCAGGCAACGTGATTCAAGCAAGAACTTGACAAAATTTGGGATTTTTTGACCAGACAAAAATATGGGGATTCAATTTGATACCCCAAAAACATGTGGTAATTTTGGTCACATTCAGTGGAATGGGTTTGTCTAGAAATGGTGGAGACCTCACTTTGAAAATGGGGGTACCAGAATTTATGGTCATTTTCGTTGGGGAAAAATGATGAAGCATCACATTTGGGGCATCCTATTTTCAGAGAAACTTAAATGATGAAAAATGGGGGGAAGCGCAGGGGAAACCATATATATATATATATTATAAAGTATTTTAAGACCTGTGTTTTGTCTCTTAAGACATGTGTTTTAATCTTAGTCAGTAAGCCTTGCTGAATGTTTGTCGAATCCTTTAATTGTTTTTCAATGGGGAAATTATTTAACTATACCCCACTCAAGACTCAAACATTTGAGGTCCATGGATGAAGGATCCATGGGGGTATCTAGCAGTGGCATCTTGCTGCTATGCCGGAGTAATAAGTGGGTTGGTTATGTTCTCTATAATGTAAAATAGGACGAAGTCACGGTGTAATTTAGTGGAATTCATGGCATGAAACCAATCTAGGAAAATTTTGATTGGGATTTAGCCAGCAAACATGATGATGATAACTGGGAATAAAATGGGGGTTCTGGATAAAACCCAAATGCGACCTCATTGTAGATCAAGGTTAGGATTGGGGCAACTATACCAAAACAGCTGATTTTTTCAGGGCATTGACTTGTTTCGAACTATTCAAATCAATGAACAATTTGCCGTCAATTGAGGTTTACACTCAGTGGAACGACATTGAGGAAGATTCTCGGCAAGGAGTTCTACGGCTGTCAGTTGTTTCGTCCCTGGTCACTGGTCAAGGCTTGACCAAGCGGCCAAGCGGCCAAGCACTCATTTTTGGGTGGGGGAAAGACACGAAGGGGAAAGCATTAGGTGCACATCAAGATAAAAGATGAAGGAACACATGAGCAACTGACATTACCTGACTTTATTGCTATAATTTATATTTTTATACGTGTGGTTGTCTCAACCCTAGGAAGGCTCCTTCGGGCTACTGGACAAAAAAGCTGCAGAGTTTGCAGTTGATTTGGAGTTTCATTGCGGTGGATGAACTCCAAGTTGTGTGGTTTATCCCAATGATAGGCAGTGAGCCCCGTGAACCCCCATAAATGTGATTCCCGTTATTGATGCTGGGTGGTAAACCACATCATTGGTTAAGATTCCTGATTAAATCCAATAAGTTTGTTTGCTCTGAGCACATCCCTCAGTTGGTTAAAAAAACAGTGCTTTATTTGCTGAAATTTCATAATATCCTAATTTGTTCTGATTAAAACGAAAATATTTCAGGTAAACAGCATTGAAACATATTATCACATGGTGTTCTGTTATTTCGAAATTTTATTTCGTGGTTCAACATATAACTTATCCAAGGGCCCATGTGCTTGAGATCCTAGCCCGAGGAAGTGAATGGCTTGGTCACCTATGACCGTGTCGCCAAGCTCTCCAGGACGGTTAACCAACCAAAATGCTGGTAAAATAGGCATACAATAGGGGTATAGTGAGAATGCTTGAGGTGATTCTTGAGTTTTCCCAATGGAAAATCAAACACTTGGCGAATCTACAGGAGATATTTGCGTTTTGTTTGGTGCTGCCAATCGGATCAGGGGTTGGGAAATTGTAGCATTCCTCGAGGGGCCCAAGGAAGAGCACATCAGCTTTCAAGCGCAATTGTCTTGGGATGATTTTGTCACCTGACCCCGGAAAATTGTAGAAAAGCCAGTCTAGCGCAATGAAACTAGCCTCTGGTTTCATGTCATGTCCTTTGTTGTTGTCTCAACGTCCTTTGCATAGTGTGGCTTTTGCGGGTTTTTGAGCTTTTTTCTGCTCATCAATGGATCCACAAGCATAAATTGCTTTAGGTTTATTTCAGCATGTGAGCGCTAGAAACCCAACAGCTCGAACCAAAAGCATCCAAGAGGGAATCCAGCAGGATGAAAATCATGTGTTTTTCATGGGCTTGTAATGGCGTGTACATAACTTTACGCTTTGCACGATGTGTGCGTATAAGTGTCCCTGTCCTTTGACTCGCTGACTTGCAGGAGCATTGTGGCGAACTTCAACCAGCAACTCAAGGACGTGACATGGCACTGCAACAGCCGGGTAAACCCACTGCTTGGGAATTGGGTTGGCGTGGCCTTTAGATTCCTTTCCTGCGAAAGATAAATTGGGGGGCCTCTATAGACTCTATAGAAAGTTTTAAAGAGGGATGTGCTGTACTAATCATATCATATCACATGGAATCCTATGATATTCCCATTACGGTGATGCCTGTGATGTGATATATCATATCCTAGTACCATCATATGTCATAAATTGATGTATATATATAATGTGATGTGATGTGATTATACATACGTATATATATAATCCTTACCTCCCCTTGCGGTTGATTTAACTCCACCGCTTTTCAAAGGGGTTCGCCAAGTCAGGCCCATGCGCGCTGCATCGGCCAGTGGACCAACAAAAAGTGCTGGGGATGTGGATGGGATTTGTGAAGATATTTGGCATTTGAAGATAACATGTAGGTTTTTAGGTACAGTATGTTCTTATGTGTGTGTATGTACCTATAATAATTATAATTTATAATTATAAATATATGTGTTTGTGCCTTTAGGGTTGGTGGTTTTTCGGGTTTAGGGACATACATACCAATTTCGCTTGCAGCAAGTTGTCATCATGGATGTGCTGGATGCTGATGCTATAAGTTTGCATTCCTGTGGGGATGAAGGTATTTTGGGGAAACAATGGCACAATTCCTTGCTAGTGTAGGGGGCCCTCCGTCTCATGCAAGGACTACTGTTGATGGATGGCAGCTTGCTGGATACAAGTTCCATCCCAGGAACTGATTTTGAGCATGATCATCGCATTTGCTAAATCACCGTATAAAGTGTTATTTATTACCCATTGCATCCCACTATATCCCATTATATGGCATTAATTATGTTAATATCATTGTTGCATCTGTTAGATAGTCATGATGAAGTCGCCACGTCCCTTGCCGCCCATTTCAACGGCCATTGGGGTGAAGAACTTTCTCGCTCAGGTCAGACCTAACCTTGGGTGGTTTTTGATCATGTCAGGATGGTCATCAAAATGGTTGTCATACTGCCATGGTCCTAATCAACATGGACTGCCAGGCTACATCTTTGATCATGGACCATGTCACTATCCGAAGCAATCTGAATTACTGCCATCACACTTTGAGCGATGGGCGCCTCACTGCCGTGGTCGCCAGGCGCTGGGAGCTAGCAGGTAGCCACCAAAGTTGGGATGTTTGGATGTGTTTGGCCAAAAGATGGACACACACGTAGAAGACTTTATATATACTTAATACATGTTTGGTTATAACAAGTCTAATTACTGACGTTTTTTTTTTGGGGGGGTTTTGGCAGCCTACACCGTTTTTAGCATGTACTGTAGAAGGATGGTGGGGAAGTGAGATGGTTCCCCGGGCCCCATGAGGTCCCATGGGGTCCCATGGGGTCCCATCGCGACGATATGTTGCTGAATACTCAGAGAGTCCCAGAGATTGGAGAAATGATTGGTGGCTACTGATCATATATATATATATGGCTATATATAGTAATACTGATTTTCTGATTATTGGCTACTTTTACTTCAAAAAGAATCCCATGAATGGCTGCTATACTTATTGGTCCTCTGCCCCATTTGGTTCACATATGCTGAGGCTTCGCTGGGTTTCCCTGGGCCCATGGACAGGCAGCCTGGGGGTTGTTCTTGTGGGATCTAACCGACCAGGCTGATGTAGAACATGGTCACCAACCTGTCGCGTGGATCGTGTCTTGATGCTTTTCTCCCAGAATTGAAATGGCAAAATACCACCATCCTTCTATTTGGACGTAACAGCAACACATATTTCCGGTAAATTTCCCTTCAACCAATCAATGACAATGATGAGGGTGATCAGCCAATATCAGCCATTTAGATCGGAAGAGCCAGAGCCAGTGTATGGTTAATCCCTGGAAGTAAAACAAGGAGCGAACGTGCCCTGGGAGCCTCAATACCAGGGGCAAGTTGAGAATGGTGGTGATGATGATGATGATGAGGACGATGACGACGATGACGACAACGATGATGATGACGACGACGACGACGATGATGACGACGACGACGATGACGATGATGATGATGATGATGATGATGGCTGTGAATTATGATCATATTCATTTGCCTTTCAAATTGGTTCGTGTTCCACTGATGTTCAGCCCTAATTATTGGGCAAGAGCCATTTAGACCGTGAAAGTACTTCCACAGCATTGATGTTCAAGTCTACTGTTATTTGTTTATGCCATTGCTAGACCTATATGTTTGTCACATGCAGGTGCGAAAAATACATCATGGGTAATAACGTAATTATATCGTGATAGTGAACTTACGTGAGCTGTCTTCAAAATTCTTCAAGAGTGTTTCAGAATACCTTGGCATTTTCGTCACATTCTGCAGACTTCTCCAGCTTCGACATTCCACATTTGTTTAGCCTTTTAGGCTCCACTCAGGGCGCGCTTCAACTGCCGCCGTGTGGCCATGCCGGCAGTCTCGCTGTTGACCTTTGATGAGAATAATCCCAAGGCACTGGGCATTGGGCCTACAGGAATCCGATGCGATCTGTGAATGGATTGGTTTTGTTGGGAAAATCTTAACCGGAAACCATGGATTTTCATTGGATTTTCCCACTGAACATGGGGTTTTCCCGTAAATTTTCCCTTAAACCAATCCATTGAATCTGGGCATTGGTCCAATCTGTTGCATGAAGCATGGCTTTTTCCAGTACTTGGAAGACACTTCAGGCGTCCACTGATCATCCATCCACTGATTGAGGTATGTGACACCATGGCAAGCGTAGGAGATTGATTGTTACTGTGAAATCAGTCAAAATTCCGTGCGTTGGACATGATGTTTGATATTGTTTGATCAGTGTCCCCACATGTTCTATCCTCGAATGTTTGGATCCGAACTTTGGCTAATTGCTTTGCCCGATTTCTGGTTGGCTCACATCGGACGCTCCAAACACGATCAGGCCGTGATTTCATCACCTCGATCCTTACAAGCATGCAAGTGGCTTGGCAGAGCACATGTGGATCTGGGTAAAGGGACTGGTGAAGGGAAATTTTCTGGGTGAGATGTTGGCAGGTCTTCGGCAATATTGTTGGGGAAAATTTTGGGTAAGCCCCTTTTGGTAGGTGACTGGATTGAGATTTGGCCAAGATTTATAATTTAGTGGGCAGTGCCATGGGATGAGGCTGCTTGCGCCCGGCACCGTTTTTACAGCCCGTGTCTACCAGAGTTATATAGCTCGGCGCCAAGCTGTAGACATAGGACACTGATTCCTCAACCATTGGTATTCCATTAGCCTTGAGCGCAGGCAAGAGGGCATTCTACCAGAAGAGCTCATCTATAAGCCTGTCACCCAGCTGCACAATGGCCAATGGCTGGCAAGGGGCGTCCTGGATGCGGGTGAAAAGAGTTGCACCATGTTTTTCGATGAAATGATTAACCATGGATAACCTCAAGTGGAAAGAGGTTGGCGGCAGTTCACTTCTGACCTTTGGACACGGCTGATTCTGGTCGCTGGTTTCTTCTCCATCAATGATCAATCATTGACTGACCTATTGTTCAGGGAAGTTGAAACTGTCAACAAGTAACATAAAGTAACCCCATTCCTCCAATATTGATCAAGTATCCCCTGTATTAACATATATGAATATGTATTAAGATTATTAAGATATGTCAAGATATATTAATATGTTAAGATATGTTACATAAGATATATAAATATATTATATATACCAATATAAATATAAAAAGATATATTAAGCCTCCCATCTCCTAGTAAGATATATGAAGTATTCCCCAGATGGGCCCCAAAATGAACAGATCCACAGGTGGAGGCCTTCCATGACAAGAACCTGTCGCCGCGCTTGGTGAAACTCAGGAGCCGTGGCTTCAAAATGCGCGCAATTCGATCCATACTCGGTTTCGGACTCACGCCCATATATTTATAGTGGTTTATAGTGGTTTATAGTGGTTTATAGTGGTTTATTGTGGTTTATAGTGGTTTATAGTTGTTTATGTGTGCATATATGCATTTTATAGAGTTTATAGTGGTTTATTGTGGTTCATATCCCACATGTAATGGTATATGATCAGTTTGATCGTATTTAATTCTTTGAAATTCTTTGTTTTATATGTTTATACATATATGTTATATGTTAGAACCAGCGGTTGTGTATCATTTTGGTGGATCCTGACGTATAAAATTGTGGGTTCTGAACCTGTTTCTTAAATCTCAGAACCTATTATAGTAAAATTTGGTTATCTCAGAATCTATTGCCAATATGTTAACATTTAGGTGGTTTGAAGGTGATGCAAAAGCCAAGAAACGGTTCGGAACGGTTTGGAACGGTTTCCAGGGCAGTTGTGTACTTCCGGAAACGGTCGGGACGGTTTCTGAGATGATTTCTTTCTATGTGCAGAAACGGTTCGGAACGGTTTGGAACG
>Ga0126342_10017025_pt1 | contig 12605 bp, 5 predicted proteins | sample Cyp1metagenome_FD_92528 | JGI IMG/M metagenome (GOLD analysis project Ga0126342, IMG submission 92528) | Coral microbial communities from Lord Howe Island, Old Settlement Bay, Australia - Cyphastrea 1 metagenome | ecosystem: Host-associated > Invertebrates > Cnidaria > Coral ...
GATCCAGTCGGGATCCAGTCGGGCACCAATTTTCGAATTTTTGGCACCACGTTTGGACCTGTCGGGAAGCAGCCAAATCACCCAAAAACGCGCAAAAACACTGCAAAAATGCTATTTTTTATGAATTTGGCTGCCTCCCGACATTGGTGCCCGACTGGATCCCGACTGGATCCCGACTGGCCAAAAGCGGTACCCAAAAATGCAAAAATTGGTGCCCGACTGGGTCCCGACGGGATCCTGACGAGATCCCGACTGGATCCATAGATCGGCTAGAACCCACTCCTGCACCTATTTTTCCCTTCCCAGACCCACCCTTGCCCCTATTTTCCTTTTCCGCGCACCAGCCGTGCACCAATACCCCCCCCCTCCTGCACCAAAACGGCAAAAACAGTCTTAAGCCAAACGGGGGTTCTACAAAATATAATTTATATATATATATTTCTACCCAAAGGGTTTTCATAATTGTCAGTTCGAATGATTGGATTTGAAGGTCCCATTGTCTGAGTTAGACAGGCATCTTGATATGGCAGTTTGTTATCTTCTCATGTTTGTTTCTTTTGTCATAATTGAAGCTGCTCATGACTTTGAATGATGATGTTGCCGGTGAAATCACTTCACAAATCTTTACAGCAGGTGATTCTTACATATTTATCCAATCCCATATGTAGGTTAATATTCCATACATGGAGCATCTGGGAATGGTATCGCGCTCTTTGGCCGTGTTTTTCGCCATCACGTGCGCCCAAAAAACGCCAAACAACATTCGTCAGGAAGGCGGAAAAAATGCCACCGCGACCAAGAAACGGCCCGGACACTCCAGTGCCTTGGTCCTTGCGGTGCCGGGATGGATGATCTGTGGGGCCCCCTAGATATAAAAACCATAGGAACAAAAAAACATAGGAAAACGATAGGAAAAAGTGGAAATTCATGGGATTTATGGATGATTTATGATAGCGTTCAGTTGGTGCCAATAAGTCCAAGAACTTTGGTTTATGATACGCAAATAACGAACATATAGTATTCATGGGGTGAATCTGAACCAACATTCATACCATTGGGGGGCACCACTAACTGTATGATGTTTGTGCAAAGCCAAGGATTGACCATAGGATGGCTTAGAACATGTTTTTATTTTTCCATATATTGGGAATAATAATCCCAACTGACGAACTCATATTTTTCAGAGGGATTGAAACCACCAACCAGACTTGTTATTTACCTTCTGGTACATCAACATAGACCCTGAAAATCACGAAAGTTTGAGTGGAAACTAATCAGACTAATCTTCCAACGCCATATCTGCCAGGGTCTATGTTAATTTACTGAGGGGTCAGAGATTATTGGGTTTAAGACATTGAACACGCGGTTTTAGAGAAATATGGAGAATATAAGTGTCACAAGCAACACACAGCCAAGTGAGAATGAATGAGCAACCTCCATGCCTTTCGAATGGCAGTCGAAACGAAACTGATTTTTGATGCCTCGAATCTGGCGGACCATTGAAAATCTCATGAATTAGTAGTTGGCTGAAAACGCTTTTCAATGAATTATCATTATCCCCACTAGCATAGCTTCATCTCACATCAAATTCCATCAGCCACCAGTCCAAGGCAATCAGAACGACAAGCTTGTGCAGGAGCACCCTGAGATTTGGACCCTTTTGACTACATGAATGGCTTAAGCTATTTTCAATGGGCTGGGAAAATCTTCACTGGAAACTGCTTGGATTTTGCCATGAAGATCATGGGGGGTCCCTGTATTTGTTCCTGTAAACCAATCCAATGATATTTATATAGGCATATAAGCTCCAGATTGATCAACCCAACCGACTGGATAGGTATAGAAACTAATCCTGGAAAGTTTTTGCTATGAAAAAAACATCACAAGCTAATCAGCAAAAGATGACAATTTGTTGTGGACTACCAAAGATTGAGCATGGATTGATAAACCCAAGTTGATTCGGAGATTTCGAGAAAACAGAATTGGCTTCACAATTGGCCCTTCCTGCAATTCCTGCAACCCTCCTAGTCGTGAGCCAGAAAAGCATGCGAATGTTTCGGGGAGAATGTGGGTAAAACAATAATAAACAATAATAAACATTATGGGAATAGTTTATACAACCTCTTTGTGGTGATTTGGGGGATGGGTCTGTTATTGTGTTACCTGCATTATTGATAGACTGAATGGTGACCAGTATTTTGTGCCAGCCAAACAAATTAGTTAGTTCAGCACTGGCACAAGTTGAGACAGTCGCGTGCTTCAATGTTGAACTATTTGTCAAGTTAATCAACAGAAGATTGGGTAATCCTTGCCCCCTGATATTACGGCAAGACCCTACGGTTTCCCCAGAACTGGAAATGATGATGATGATGATGACGATTGCGGTATGGTTAACTGTTCTATGGGGCTGTGAGATTTTATATTATATAAATTATATATCTATGTAAACTCTACATGAAACCCTACTTGCGGTCGTCTTGTGGTATGGTTAATTGTTCCATGGGCTGTGAGTTATTATATCTCGCGCACACCCCAAATGCACCCTAATAGCGGTACAGGTCTCTTGCCAAACCGCAATGCCATGCTCAACTTTGTGAACACTATTCTGGTCGTGGACAAACCACGGGTCTGTGCGTCATATTCAACACCAGAAACCATGGTTTAGTAGGGGATGCATTGCACGCATATTTGGAACCACTTATATAGGACATGTTTGATATTAGGCTATTAGGTGGATGGAGTTACATTCTACAATTTATACGTTGCAAGACAGACTGGTGCAGTCCAAACGACATCAAGAGTGGACTCTGAAGATGTCCAAGGGTATTGTCCCGTGAGCAAATCCAGGGTTGAGATTTTGGGTGTTGGTGTGTCTGATTTGCATCTTATTACTGTTATTAATCGATTTGTGCATTGTTGTTAATCCTTTTTTCATCAGAAAGGCTACATATTCTTTTTCTTTGCAGCAGTTCTGTGCTAAAACCGCCGGCGAAAACCGCGTAGGAAGCGATGATTCCGCTGGGTGCCTTTGCTGTAGGCAGGGGCCGTGCCAGAGTGAACTTGCCCAAACATGCTTTAGGTAGCATGCATTGAAGCATTGCAAGGTGGTGCCCATAGTGAGCTAAGTTGTTTTATCGAAGGAAGCTTAGAAGTCAAACTTCCGACAAGATGGACAGATGAAAAGCAGAGATGGGAAGAGTAAGAGAAGAGAAGAGAAGAGAAGAAGAACGAAGATCAAAAAGAGAAAGTCTCCGAAGAAAGAGTGATTTGTGGCTCCAGAGGGTCGAAAAGTAGGCTCGCTAAAGCGGCGGGTGCGGAGCCATGTGGTTAGATGAGAGATGAAAAGTTGCACGCCGATGTGGCGCGAAGCACATTTGCAAGTGAAAAAGCTAAAAACACCCCACGTTCGGAGCACTTTTAGAAGTTGCGATGTCGAAAAAGTGCAGGGCGTTGTGGCGCGAAGCACATTTCGAAGTCAAAATGTACAAAGCACACCATTCTCGGAGCACTTTTAGAAGTTGCGATGCCAAAAAAGTGCACGCCGTTCTGGTGCGAAGCACATTGCGAAGTCAAAATCTACAAAGCACCAACGTGCCAGTTTTGGATGTTGAAGCGTCGTTTTGCGGGGCAGGCGCAAGGAATTGTGCACCTTGTCAAAAGTGAGCAAAACGTGAGGGTGTTGTAGCATTTCCAAAAACAATGGCAGGCGTGGGACATTTGAAGAGGATCTGCAAAGATGCATTATCCGTGGCAGGCGCAGTACAAGAGACATGTTCATAAGAGTTGTTAGGAGGCCCGGCGCTGATTTCCTGAGAGGGGTTGATTTTGGAGCATCAGTAGGTTTGCTAAGATGTAGACAGGTGGAGTGGAAAAATCGCAAAGCGCAATGGCACGAGGGCGTGAGCTCTGCACTCAACTTTCCATTTTTGAAGGAAGTCTCGCAGCATTGCTTCGTTTTTGATGTTGTCGAGTTCAAAAACTGAGGAAGTTTTGCAGAATTGCTTCGTTTTGGATGGTGTCAAGTTCCAAAATTGAGGAAGTCTCGCAGAATTTCTCGTTGTAGATGTAGTCATGTTCAAAATTGAGGAAGTGTCGCAAAATAGCTGCATTTTCAAGCTTGCAGATAGGCAGATATAGACAGATAGGCAGATAGACAGATGGACAGATGGATAGATGGATAGCTAGATAGATAGAATGATGGATGGATAGATAGGTAGATAGATAGATGGATAGATAGACATCTACAAGAACAACACAGTTACACTACACTACTACTACAACTACAAATGCAAATAAACTATGCTACATTACACTACACTAATTACACGACACTACACTAATTACATCTAATTACACGAGACTACACTAATTACACTACAGCTACACCACCACCACCACCACCACCACCACCAACAACAACAACAACGCTACTACCACAGCTACAACTACTGTTACAACTACACCACATTTCACTACACTGCGCTAATTACACGGCAGCACACTACAACTACAAATGCAAATGCGACTACAACTACATTACATTACACAACACTACACTACACTAATTACATTACATTACACTACAACTAGAACTACAACTGCAGCTACAATTGCAACTACCACTAAATTGCACTACATGACGCTACACAAATTGCACTACACTACAACTACAGCTACACTACCTTACACTACACTAGACTACACTACACTATACCAAACGACAGGACACAACACTACAGTACACTACGCTAATTACAGCACACCACAGCTACAACTGCAACTGCAATTACACTAATACACTAATTACACAACACTACAACTACAACTCCACTCCACTACAGCTACGACTGCAACTACAACTGCACTACACCACACTACATCCAGCAGTTGTGGTGAGGTGACCACTGCAAACATTGCAACCACTCCAAAAAAGCACAGCTCCAACCACCTTTCGGTCCATCAGTGGATTCGCTCTGCCATCCGTGATTCACAACAACCAACCTCTCCTATACGTTTCCTATTTTTGAAACTTCCGCCGCTGCCTTGCGCGGTACTACTGGTAACTCTAATAATAACTAGGATAATTTAGGTTGATGGTAGATATATATATATATATATATCTTTACTTTGTATAGCTTATAAGCCAACTGATTGTTACGACGGAGCACCGTACCTTGTTTGGGAATATCTCCCAGAAAGCAACAGGCCATAGATCCCATGGGATGAAGCATCAACCTTGGACAGAAACAATTGGAGTGTTGTTTTTGTTAGGGAAAATTGAAACCGGACACCCTAAAACATCATTATTTGATGGATTTTGACTGAAAAAAACGCAGTTTCCGGCGTCCATATTTCCACCAATCTATTGAGATCCTAGTTGACCTGCCATCTGGCTGGTCATTGGTGCAGGTCGCGTGTTTTCGCGACGACACGGGCAACGAGCACCGTGTGTCGGCAAGTGTCAGCTCGTGCTGCATTTGGTGGAAAAAGGGTGGTCCACTCCTGCCCCTGGCAAGCACCTTGCCGGAGACGCAAGAGGTTAACTTCCCAGCACTTTGCGGCGCTTTACTTCCCAAAGGTCTTCCCCAGCAAAGACCTGGATTCTTTGCGCCAGGGCCGGTACCTCCCTCTTTGACACCGTGGCGGGTCTGCGACTGCTGCTGTATGTTGAGGGAGCCGAGTTCTTCCAGAGCTGGAAGACCTGGAAGCAATGCCTCAGCCACGGGAGATGTGGAGATTTTGACCCTGGCCCTGGCCCATCGGCCACTGTTTGTTCACCCAGCAACTTACGCCGCTCAAAAACCTGCACGTTGAGGGTGTCCAAATTGCAAAGCATCAGGGAGGTCGACGCTACAGCCAGGGTGGCCGGGGCTTCAGTGCGCGGGATGGTTTCAAAAGGCTCAGTCAAGAGTCAACGAACCTTGTGTATGTACCAGAATTAATCTGTTGTCATCTGGCATCCCTTTCTCTTTTCGCTTCTTTCTCTTTTATAATAACATATCTTCCTCTTAGCTTCCTTTTGCCCACAAGCATCTCCGATGCGTTGCGTTCTCCTTTAGTTTGCTTTGCAACTTCCCTGGTCGTACCCCGGCCCTCATCCGTTTGCGGAAGAGCGTCCTAACCTCGTTTTCGATGGTTTGGCATGATTTATGTGATGTTTTCAACGTTGAGACAACTACATTACAAGGTGTGGCCCGCAAGCGTTGTTAGCTTTGAATCCATACAACATCATATGGAGGTTTCCTGAAATGGAGCTATCCCAAAATGGATGGTTTATAATGGAAAACCCTACGAAAAGGGATGATTTGGGGGTACCCCTACTGGAGGAAACTTCCATATAGCTATATTTATTTCATCGCCATAAACCTACGTATATAAATCAAAACCCGCAGGTGTTGCTCAGGTATGGGTAGTTATCATCACCAAAACTAAACCAACGGCAAATCCCCTGCCCTGAACTATGCACTTAGCAATTCCGAACTGGGCCTCCTGCCACAAGATTCGTCCCAGTTGTGCTTGTTGGTTTTACAACCCCCATTGCCATTCAGTAGTTCGGTATATCTACCTACCATAACTCCTGTAGTTATTAGGCAAACTATCAAACTGGGGCCCTTATCATTACATAATTACATCCTTTTAAAATTCACATCTTATTATATTCAGAAATTTTTGGTGATATCCCCACTAAATGTTCATTCAATCATGTTATTCTACCACGCTAATGATATTAGTAGGGGATAGGATATGATGGGATTATTTCCACTTAAGAGGTGGGTTCCTATAATATTCCCATGATATGTTTCCATGAAATTTTCAGTCCATCCCTATTTTTGCCAAGGGTTTTTTCAGTGAACGAAGCCACCCAAAGTTATCTCACACTGGTTTTGTTTCCACTGAAAATCAGGCGAAATCAGAATTCTTCCAGCCAAGAACCGAAAGAACTGAGCAACGAAACGAGCGAGAGGCCTTTTACTGTTCCTCTTCCAGCAGATCGTTCCGGCCGTGTTGGCTGTCTACTTCGGGGCTCAGGATGGTCCGATGTTTTTTTTTTTCCCGGGTGGTTGGTTGATGAATAGAGAAGTCTCTAACAAATGGTATGCCAAACCGACTCCTCTTATTGGTTCGAATTCGAAAGTTGTTTTGTTTATCATTTTTACGCGAGGAAAAATAACATTGTTCTTGGTTCGTAGAGGGGATTATACTACCTGGTTTTTGGGGATTGCCATAACCATGAACTGAGAATTCCGTTCTAAATCAACCAGTATTTCATCGGATAAAATAAGGTTGTGTTTAAAGCGAACACGCATTAATTGATATGATACTGACGTGTACTGACCCCAACCCAGTGGGATGCGTTTCCTACTGGTTGGTTTTCAACATCGAAGAAGCTCCTGAAGAGCTGATGACGGTGGCTTCAGAAGCGCCAGATCGACTACCTGCTCGGCGCGCCATGACCTGTCATGGCGGTGCAAAGGTCATAACTTCCAGGAACACTTCAACGAGATACCCTCTGGTAAACATACAAAAAGCTATATTGAAAATTGTGATTTAGTTCGTGGATTTACCCATTGATAGCATGGTGGATCTTTCCATCGTTTTTGGGGACTGTTTACCAGAGGTTTTTTTGTGGAGATCCATGTCCAGGGATCGGCATCTGAAAAAAAAACATTGCAGGCTGAGAAATTGGCTTGGGTAAATCACTATTTTCAATGGGTACATGATGGTTATCCATTAGTGTATGGTTGGATATACCCAGTGATAGCATGGTGATTTTCCAGTGGATTTAAATTAAAACTCATCGACCATGAGGAACTGTGGTTACGCAGGGTTTGACCATGGGCCATGAGTTTGAAAAGTTTGAATAAGGTCTTGCATTTCAACTAGGTCAATCTTACATGGGTACTTTAATCCTTTAGTCGTTTGGTATTAATGGGAATATCTACTAACCAGCAAAGAATTTATTTTTTGCAGGGCATCTAAGATTGGCAATGGGTCTTGCATTTCAATAGTTCTTCGCAACATGTAGCTGGCAGATGAGAAGTGGGGATAAGACTACAGACTACAGCTACTACAGAATATGAGAGGCACACGGTAAATGATAATTTGATGACCATCCCTATAGCCCTGATAGTTTGAGTTATAGCCCAGAACAGTTGTAATTAATTGGTTTATTTCATGATAATACGTATGTACTTATGCTATTGGATCTGATGAAGCCTAACGCATGCACTCTTCAATGAAAAAATCGCTGACTTGTGCAGTGAGTTTGACATTGATAATATTAATTATACGGTAACGACATTTATATAAATATGTGGAGGGCGGGCCAGACCGCGAGGCCCCGGAGGCAGTATGAAATTCCAGTTCGTATATTTAAACGTAGTTACGGTATGTTTAAGTGAGTTGGATTCCGTGTGTTTGAATTTAATGGCCGGGCAGGCCAAAGAAAACCTTCCCGGACGTAGTCCACAATACCTGTTCGTATACTTAAAAGTGTGTTTATTTAAATGTAGTTAAGTTACCGTACATATGTATATATATATATTACAGAATTACATTAATTAGAGCGAGTTAAATACATACTCGACATATATATATATATGTAATATATATATATATAATATATATATAATATATATATATTATTATATATATATTACATTATTAGATTAATCAGAGGATTTAAATACATACTGTATATATATACAGATACTCCCATTTAAGGCCCTGGCTATAGGGTCACAAAACTTCTTCTGGGCCTCTGTTTGGGAAGCCAGGGCCTGTCTAGAGGAGGGTTCCTAATTCATAGAGGTACCTCCAGTTATCATCCATGTAGCATTTTCCATGAAACCAACCATCCAGCTTTTAGAAAGGACACCATTTATGATCATTTATGGACACCTTCATATCAACAGTTAAGGAAAGGTTGCAGGAACTAATCCTTAGCTTGAAGTATCGGATTATAGCAGCACCAACCAACGCTGTAATCCATACCTCATCAGCAAATCCAAGGACCAGAAGCGGTTTCTTTTAGGGTTGGCTGCCCTAAAATCGGTGCCTCTGACATTGGAAAACCTTTGATTTGATCTGGCTTATGTTTCTTGAAATAACAGACGAGTTGTGATGCTTGTTATTTGCCAAATATCCACAAACATGGCCCATGAAATAGGCTGCTTTCAGTAGAACATGATGCTTTACAGTCTATTCAGGCCATGTTTTGCTTCGAAACCATCACATATGCCTCGTCGACACGACGTGAGGCGGGCTTCAGTCTCTATATGAAGGTGGTGCCTCGTCGAGACAAGGGCCGGGATGGCCATTCTCAGGTTACGCCATGGCCATGTTGGGTTACACCAGGCCTCAGAATCTAACTATACTTGTCTATATTATAGTCTATATATATATATACATATTAATTATATATATATATATATATGGTATATAGTGCTATAACATAGCCATGGAAAATCACAATTTTTAAGTTCGGTAAACCCAGGTAAACCATCTATAAATGGGCCATCTATACCATGGCTATGTTAAATAACCAGAGGGTAAAGGATATTAAAGGGATATCAATGGGAGATCTCCAGGATCCAACAGATTGGAGGTACGTAAACGTACCATATTTTGGGCCATATGAATTGTGGGGATATTCCCTGAAATTTAGCCCTGAAAAATAGGCCTTATATATGGTAGGTACCTCCAATTAAGGTTCCTGAGATGGCCAGTGATGATACTGCTTGTTTATGGTCAATGATCTACCTGACCTGTTTTTCACGTTGAATGAATCATAAAAATAGATACAACCAATTTTGTTTGCCACAAGTTGGCATATAGTCACCTATTCACTTTTTTTGCCAGCCAAAGATTCACCACGTCAATCGGAAAGATTCATAGGAACAGTATATCATGCGTTTTGTTTTTTTCTGCCGCAACCTTTGGTAATATTCAACCCATGTCTAGTTGGACAGGGCATGAAATTTGGCAGCTTTTGCAGAAAGCCAAGTGTATTTAGGTGCATTTGGAAGGTGCCATAATTCCGTCAACTGGCGAGGATATGGTAGGATCATATACACATTGTCATCACCCCAACTGACGAACTCCATCATTTTTCAGAGGGGTAGGGCTCAACCACCAACCAGATTATTACTATATAACCATCATTAAGGATATAATAAACATCATCATTCACCATGATTAACAGTAGGTATACCACCAACCAGGTAATATTGAACATGAACAGGAACGAAGGATGAACGGAGCCAAGTTGCCATTGGTCAAAGTCGGATAGATTCATCATGATTCATCTGTTGCGAAGCTGCCTGCCATGTATAAGAACGTGTTTAATTATATTGGATTGGTTGAAGGGAAAATCCTAACGGGAAACAGGCTGGTTTTACCATGAAGATCATGGGGGGTTCCGGTTTCAATTTTCCCAACAAAACCAATCCCATGAGTTTACAGTATTGTTTTCCAGGAGGAAGTGCCAAGTTGTTTTCAGCTCTGTCAACATTGGATGGGTAGATTTACCTTTTATTTGTAGCAATAATTTGGAATATTATCTAACCAGCAAAAAATACAGGATTGCATCAATGGGAATTTCAGGATCCGAAAATGGAGGTACCTACCATATATAAGGCCTATTTTTTAGGCCTATGTAAGGGAATATCACTAGAAAATATGCCCTTATATGGTACAGTACCTCCGTTTTAGGATCTTGGAATTCCCATTGATTGCAGGGTATCTAAGATTGGCAATGAGAGGAATTGTGAAAAGAAGCGGCGGACATCGACGGACAATGTGTTCTCTAGTCATTACTGAAGCATTGCAGTGGTGTTCAATGGGACTTCCATCTTGACCCATAATTGGACATATCTTAATATCATTTTTTTTTATGTTGATCAGCTAAAATGAAAAAAACCTTCAGCTTGTGCCAGGTCTGTGGCTCACATGTACCATGTTTTCCAGAAACTGGATGTTTGCTGGTCATGTTTGCCTCTTGTGAAACGCCTTTGGGATGATTCCAAGGAATTGCGAGCCATGTTTTTCCAACGCTTAAATGTGGTTATATCATCTTATAATATCTCATATTCCCACGTATACCCACATTTGAAGTGTTGTTTTTACCCTTTTTAGAACCTTACCCGACCTTACCCTGGAAACTTAGGGAAAAACAAAGATGATTCGAAAAATGGTGAGTAAGCCGCGTTGTAATCATGGCCCTTATGTGGGATTCTCCTGGTGTATCCCAATTGCTCCCATGGAATTCCATACAAACCCGAACCATGGTGATGGGACATTTATAACCAACCAACCATGGTGAGATAGCTTCCCAAGTTCCGAAGTATTGGAATGGGGGAACCATCAGTTCCATCTTGGGAGGTGAAACAGAATCTACCAGAAAACTTTGCCTGGTTTAATCCCCAAAAAGCATAGATTTTAGAGCCATTTTTTAGTAGGTCATCCCCTTCATATAGCTAGGAAGGCCCCCTTTGTTTATCATCAACCAGTTATGATTTCCCTGTAATAGTAAGACCACAAGAACAGATAGAAATGGCATGTACCACGATTTTAGTGGCTGGTTGGTGGTTTGGAACATTTGTTATTTTCCATTTTATATATGGCTTGTCTTGTCATCCTTCCCATTGACTTTCATCTTTTTCAAGATGGTTATTGCACCACCAACCAGTTATGATTTTTGGATTAGCCACTATTAACCACTATTAACCATTATTAACCATTATTAACCATGGAAATCACCATTAAATCACCAATCATGATTCTAAATGTGGCTATACATCCCCATCTGGCCCATCTGGTCAGTCATGGAGCTTTCCTAAGTCATGAGGTCTCATTGATGACCTTCTAGTGTCGTACCCATGGTGACGACTGGGGATCCCCCATGACTTAAGAACCCTGAAATTCGATATAGTCAATATATGTTCCACATGAATCCATATATCAATCCATATGAATGCAGATGAATCCATATATATATATATATCATATTATATTCCATATAAATATGGATTCATCTGAATTTTCCACATATTAATATAAATCGACATATAATCCACGTAATATATTAATTCATATTGACTATACCATATAAATATATATTTTCCATGGTATAGTCAACTATATTAATCCACTAACCATATTAACTATACCATAGAACTATATTAATCCACGAATATAATCCACATATTTTCCATGCCCATTTGGTCCGGCTTTCGTTTCATCGCCAAGTCCTCTTTGTTCGTTCGTTCCTTCGGAGATGATCTGAGGTGCTGTCGAACACGACCATCTCCCAGGACGGGAACAGAACTGGAAAAAGTACGGGGATGTGTTGAATAAAAATATAGAAATATGGTTCTAATTAATTGTTTTAATAGTTTTTTTAACTATAAACAATAGGGATTCATAGGGATTTTGTTTGAATAGAATTATGATGTGTATGGATTTCAAAGGATGAAATATGGTGACGATATCAGTGAACAGTTGAGTCAAATTTGAATCATTTACTTTCTTCTGTGGCTGTTTCCTCTCAAAGGCCTTGAGTCACTCTGGCACGCATCCATATGAAAACAACCGACGCTTTGCGC
>Ga0126342_10017026_pt1 | contig 12604 bp, 15 predicted proteins | sample Cyp1metagenome_FD_92528 | JGI IMG/M metagenome (GOLD analysis project Ga0126342, IMG submission 92528) | Coral microbial communities from Lord Howe Island, Old Settlement Bay, Australia - Cyphastrea 1 metagenome | ecosystem: Host-associated > Invertebrates > Cnidaria > Coral ...
AAGCACCTTTCGGTCCATCAGTGGCTTCGCTCTGCCATCCCTGATTCACAACAACCAAGCTCTCCTATAGGTTTCCTATTTTTGAAACTTCCGCCACCGCCTTGTGCGGTACTACTGGTATGTATCTTATGTAAAACAACATAAGCACCATTCATGGATTAGTACTGCATATTTTGAACTGTTAGCTTGATTTTAAATAGTTTTAATATATGCCCATCAAAATTGCCAATAATTATGTTATACGATATGATATAAATATAAATTTGTCATCCAAAGTTCATCATTTTGTTGGCTAAACCCAGGGATTTCTTGAAAATGGGGTAGTGTGGTGGACCATGGTAAACCCACTCGAAAACCATTTCCTTTTTTATATGGGTTGTGTTGTATAAACCAGCCCTAGATAGTGGGTTTATGATTAGGCTACAGGTTTTGTCTTTGTTTCTGTTGCCACCCGCGACCCCCCAGGACCCCTGCCCCGTTTTAAAGGACCCATCTTCCTAATCAACCCCCGTCTTGGAGGTCCCGAGCCATCATGCAAAGATAGCCGCCCTTGAGCGCGTACCTGCTGACGCGACTTTCATCCACCATTACCCTCTGGTAAACTAACATTTTTTCTATTGGAAATCACAATTTTCAATATATATATATAGGTCAAAGAACTATTTCTGTGGCAATGTTCAATAGCTATGTTAGTTTAGCAGAGGGTAATGGATTTCAAGAAGATACCATCACTTGAAGAAAAATGATGGTCCATTGATGTCCATTATTAACTTCAATGATCTTCTATTAATTATTAGATTCAAGAAGAACATTCAAAACACATAAAAACAAGACAATACCATCACTTGATATATTCAAGATAACACCATCAGTTGGAGGTTTCCTAAAATGGTTCCCCAAAAAAAAAACATCCAAATTAGCCCGTTCTAACTCTCGACAGCGCCGATGGCTGTAAAGGGAACCCCCCCGACCGGTCCGCGTGCGGCGCACCACTTGTTCCCGAGGATCCCCAGGATGGAGCACCAGACGGTGGCATTGCGGGCCACATCCACCACCACTGAAACCTGCACGACCGACGAATCGCATCGGACCAAAGGAACCGGTTCCATCCGTTGGGATCATGTGTTCCCTATGGTTATGATAATAGGATTATAAGGTTATGATTATAATCATAACCGAAAAAACATAGGATTCATCAAAACTATTTCCCCAGTTTGGGGGGTGGATATGTTTGAGATCCAAAAGACTCGGGCTATATCCCAATTGTTTTGGTGTGCCGCACCTTGGACGGCTGGGTGGGTGGTTCCATTCAATACCCATCAAGAGGTCAAATCACGAAAATCCACTCCAAAAGTGGCTCTCATTTTCCCATCATTGACTAGAGGAACCTTGATTATAAGCCATTGTTTCAAGGCAAAATTCAGAGATTTGATGGTAAATGCATCGAAATCCCATATTTCATTGTTAAATCCATATATTTTATGGTTGAATCCCCATAGGTCTCCCTATCTTTGAATCAAGGTTTTTGGATGACAATCTTTCCGTTGACCTCTGGAGCCTGGCGCTGGGTTCCCAGCAATGATGGCCGCAACGAAGCTGGGACTTCGGTAGTTCCTGAAAGGCACGGGGCGTGAAGAGATGGGTGTCTTTTATGGTGCTGATATGGCAGTCTAAGATTGAATGGTATGATGGGATTGCAAGACGATCTGGGTGTATTTGAAAATGGGGTACCCGGGGTGCATTTTTTTAAAACTACTGATAATCATTTCCCCATGAATTCATGGCATTTGGGGGGCATACTGGTATACCCTATTTTCAGATAGATCTATCTAAGAGCGAATGATGGGATATGATGGGATTACATTCATTCAATGATGGGATGTTTATGGCAATATAAGATTAAATGATTGGATATGTGTTGCAATATATATAATAGAAGAATTATGGTACTCTGAGATTGAATGAGGGAATACTGCCAATCTAAAATCCAAAAAATGAATAATGTAATCTGGTATCACTCTTGTACAATGTCTATAGTCTGGCCAAATATAGAATCGAGTTTTTCATATGAATATGTTTACCTCTAAATCCATAGCTGAATCAACCTTTTCATGGAGTTGGTGAATTGATTCTGAATGGATGGTATAGCCACTTTAGCCATGGTACCTTGATGGATGTCTTAGTTTCGCCATGTTTTGTGAAGCAAAGCTTAGGCCATTGTGGGATAAATACACCTACCAACATGTACTAACCATCATTGCCAAATGTTCCGTCGCGACGTGAGGTCCCGTTTGTTCAGTAGAATGACAGTACGTATTGGATCTAAGATGAGCTAACATGATCCAACTATGTTTATTGGATCTAAGATGATCTGTATTATACAGAATGTCCATGATAACTATGTCTAAAAGTACCATCATATGAACATTGGATCTAAGATTACCTATATGGTGGTCTACATATATCGCAATATCACATTATCACATTATAACACATTATATACTTCTGGTTATTTAACGTTTGCCATGGTATAGATGGCCCATAGAAATAGATGGCTTACCGTTCTTAATAGCATGGTGGATCTTTCCATGGCAAACTGTTAGTTATAACCAGATGGTATATCAATATAATAATGATATGATATTCTCATGAGATAAATAACCAGATGGTATATCAGATGGTATATCAGATGGTGTATGAGATGGTATATCACATTATAAAACAACATATATATATACACATTTATCACATTATAAAACATTATATATATATACACATTCAACCATTATACAACCAAACCAAGGGGCCATTTTTCAAAAGGGCCTCAAATCACCCACCGAGGTCGCGGCAAGAAGCCCAGGTCACAGAGAGCCAGGGCGCGCAGCCTCGATGGGCTATGGGTCAGCAAGGATTTAAGCACCACATACCCTCTGGTAAACTAACATAGCATAACATAGCTATGGAAAAATCACCATTTTTAATAGGTAAATGCACTACTTATCTCTATGTCCATTTTCAATAGCGAACTGTTAGTTTACCAGAGGGTATGTGTTTAAGTGGTTTATGGGAAATGGGGGGTGTAACTCACCAAAAAGCTTGGCTGAGCTGACGAAATGTCAAAACTTTTGGGCCTCAGCAACACTCACTTTATTTTTACTGACAATACATTGGGATTCTACTACGACATTTACTATGATATGAAGAGGACTTACTAACCGATAATGGGGATATCAAGGGGTTGTCATGGGGATAGTAACATTGAAACGGGTGGTTCTTGGAGTGTGTGGTGATGGCAAAATTATCCAAGTAAGAGTTCCCCCCATTTTAACCGAGCCGTGTATTGCCTATCCTCAGTCCTTTATCTATTATATAATTATATATATAATATTAAAACTGCAAGTTTGCATTTTGCAGGAATGCACTTACTATCACACCACTTCCTGCTTGTAAAACACAAGGTCTCTACCCTGCTTTAGTTGCTATTAGGCACTAGGTTTTTAAGAGTGATCTGGCTTTGCCTGATCATAGGGCACCCCAAAATCAATGGCTCATGGTCATCTTCCCCATACGATATTCACATTTCCAGAGAAAACCTTGAAACAATGAAACAATCGAAAAATCCTCCTGCCCCAATCACCCAGCCCCTCAGTGTAGTCCCGGCAATGCTCCAGGTGGAAGGAGACAAGTGAAATCCTCAGAACGAAATTTGTTGAACCCAATTGGAAACCTTGGAAGACGACGGAAAGTTGTTGAACTTTGAAACCATTGACTGAATTGTTGATCAAATATATGGAAAATGCAAGGACTGGGTCACCAGCGCAATCGGTTTGACGGCTTGATGGTTTCCCACCAAGCACTGTTTTATATTAAAGCAACAACGAACCTTATAAAATCTGAAAAGAACATTTTGGTATGTATGATATGTGTGATATATACATATGTTTACCTGGTTTGGTGCAAAAAAACGCGATCAACTGCCAACATCCAAAGGGTAGTATCTCTCCTCCCGTAGCAGCAAGGTGGTCAAAACAGATGAAGCGTGGCGATGTCTTTGGTAACCAAGGAGCCCGTGTGACCCAGGGGCCCCAAATCGCTCTCCTGGCCATGAAAACAGTGCGGTTTCAAACAATCAAACACTCGAGATTTAAGCAACACAAAAACTTGCAGAACAACAAATAAAATATCTGGATATATGTGGATAATAAGCCTTCCAGTAAAGCAACAAAAAACATGGAACGTCTACAAATTGCAGACTTCGAGATCATTTCAGAAACATGTCCTTGGGATTCCTTGGGTCATGTGCTCGGGTTTCACCATGGGTGGTGCGTCCATCTGCCCGAGGATGATACGGTATACGCTGGCCATGCCAAGCATCGTATGTGGAGAGGTCATGTGGTTGTGGCTACTATAAAGATTATGATTATTATGACTATTATGATTATTATGATTACTACTATTATTATAGATTATTATTATCAACATACATCAACACAATTACAATGATTATGATGGTTGTGATCATTATTATGGATGCGGTGCTTATGATGATTATGATGATGATGATGGTGATGGTGATGATGATGATGATTATGATGATTATGATATTTACGCTTATCATGTGTATCATGCTTATTATGCATGTTATGCTTGTGGTGTTTATGTTGATTCTGACAATATGGTTTGATGAGGCTCGATGAGCGAGATAACTATATGATTTCTATTGTGATGACTATAGACTATATTTATTATGATGATTGGGGCTGTCATGGACACAAACAGTATCAATACCATTAATTTTAGTATCACCCAAAGAAGATATGCCAGGGTGGCTTTTCTCGCCAAAACATTGACATCTAGCAAGATATGTCAAGATGATTCACCAACATCCCTGGCCCACTGGTTCCTTCCTTGATGTGCAACCTAAGCTTCATCCCACCAAACAAGCTTGTAAGTTCTTATAACAATGTATAGACCCAGAACATGATTGGGTTACAACACCACTACAGATTTAAGCAACCCTGGTTTTATCCCATCTATAAATCTATAGCATGATTCATGATTCAATCTGTATTACAGTGTAGACTACCTGGGATGCACCTCATGTCTTTCCCACATCTTCTCTCCTTTGCAAGGCGTAGAACGCAGCAGACCTCGCACGTTGCGTAAAACGCCAGGGCATGGCAGGCCCAGGCGATAAATGGCGATACCCCCACAACTAATCATGATCAATGTTGGTCATGCAAAAAGAAGCCATCCCCAAATCACCATTTTCATGGGTGCTATAGACCATCAACATATGGGTTGTTTATTGTTGTCCTGCCAACATTACACCTTTAACGTGCGTTGACACAGTTACATAATTCAACAATCAAGTGAGCTTATACAAACTTAATATGTCAAGTGAACTTATAAACATAATTCAATCATCAATTGTTGATGATAAATTCAACCACAATCAACATCAATTCTCACTGGAAAGGATACGGCTCTAAGATGGGGTGCAAAGAAATATCCACAGATTTGGACATTGCAGGCAGTGAGAAGTATATGGGATTGTGTGAACATGTGGTATACCATCGGATGGTCGTTTATGGCACTTTAAATGAGGAGACTGGTGAGCAACCATGATCTTTAGGTATCCTACATTCCAAGAATTCAACATATAACCATCAACCCAAACATGTCCATGTCCTGGAACCCATCTTCTACAGGTGCCTTCCGGTAGACCTGGCAATTGACAATCCCCCTATTTATAGATGACTTCATGATGACTTAAATGAAGCCACCACTTAGTTCGAGGATTTTCCAGCCACGTTTCTTTCCGGGCTCCCCCACACCACCAAAGGACTCAACAGCGCCACGCAAAGCGCGAAGCCGGCGATTTCGTGGGGGCTCCAACCGTTCAAAGTCCACCTGGCGGACTGTGGGATACATAGAATGCTTACTTATAAAACTATATATAGACACTTGCTAGATGGATACACATGTAATCAAATATATCTACAGACTGATAGTTTCTTTATTATATATATATATATATATCCATATATAAAAATATATATATCCAAATATATATATATATATGTATATATATGTATATATATATATATATGTATATCCATCGATATATATATATATATAATACACATATTCTTATAAGTAAACTATCTATATATATATAGCGATAAACTCAGGAAACGAAAACAAAACAATATAATATATCTAAGAATCTATGAGCTCTAGCTACTGTAGTCATTCTGGCTGATGTTCACTCATTTAACCACGCGGTTCACAGCCATGCAGTGAGGCAACATCAGTAGTACCCATGCCGCTTATATGGACTATGAGGTTGGCAATACGTCTTGACCCTAGAGAGCCCTGCTGCGAATACCAGTTGTGTTGTCAAGCAACCTGGCCCAAACACAGACACAGGCAACAGCTGGGTTATCTGGATTACCTCAATTCAATCCTGGCACTAAATATGTCCAAGATAGCGCCTTTGGACTGCAATGTGGACCCAATGCCAGAAACAACTACCATTTCACCGGATGAGTTTTTGTCCATTTATAGTGACATTGGGGATGCTGTTTATTCTTAGATCTTCCACATCTGATAACTCTGACATATCCCCGCGAATCGAATCCACCGCACTGGGCGCCACCAGTGCTCGAAATTCATGGAGGGATAGATCGCCAAGAAATTCCTCAGGGACCGTTGATGCTGTATCTGTGCCCCCATGGCTATGGCTCCGGAATTTTAGAAAACACGGGATGGTGTTCTGTGTTCACATGAATTGACCTAATTCTAACTAATCTGAACATGCATATATATATAATTGGATTATACATATATATATATATATATTTCCAATAGCTCACCCACCTGAAATCAGGCGATTTGAAAGGATTCCCCTTATTAACCATCATTCCAGTCAGGTCACAGTGAGGTCACTATGAGTTACCCATACATATGTATATATATATACACAGTTACAGACACCTACAATGCAAAACTGACCAAATCTGTGGGCATCAGGTTCTGGCGTCCAGGTTGAACGCAGGGCTCTGGCGACCCAAAGTGAGAGCTTCCAATTTGGCAGTAAATGTTCTGAAGCCATACCCAAACGTGCTGATTATAGTTTCAAATCCGTGACTTAGAATTAGATCAGAGCCAATATCAGCATGTACTCTTCATGCGTGTATGTTCATTTCATATTGATTGATTCATATGTATACAAATATATGCAAATACATATAAATATATAAAATAAATGTGAAATTATATAAATAGAAAGAAACGAACGTATAGGAGCCGGATATATATTATGATTGATTGCACCTCGTTGCATATATTATTGTACAATTTCAATCAACTTCATCCGTCAACCGATCCCAACGTTGAAGGACGTACCCTCTGGTAAACGTTTACATAACGAACAGGAAAATCACCATGTTATAGCTGGGTAGTTATCAACTATTTCTATGGGCCATTTTCTATGTCGCTAACTGTTAGTTTATCAGAGGGTAATGGAGGTTTCCAATCCAGAGGGATACTGTACCCATAATCATCCATTTATAGTTGGATTTTCCATGAGGTTTTTAATCATAAATCATTATTTTCCATCATATGCTGGGCCACCAGACATCATCTCTGCAAGCATCAGAAGGATGAAGGTCTTCTGCGATGGAAGGGCCTGCTGACCATCTTCACCAGCCAGACGGCCAGAGAGTTTTTCCCATCACTAAAAATGGGTGGATTTAATGGGAAACAATGGTGATCAAATGGTAACTTTACATGGATTTATGTGAATGATGTAATTTGATGTACCAATGGACCAATGTACCAGTAATACATATATATATATATATATATATATGTATTTATACACTAATGAGATTCAATGAGTTCCAATCCCCAAAGATTCCATATAAAGATCCGTCAGCCTCAGCAAAAAATACGATTTGAATCCCACCTCGTGGCATCCATGTTGGAGTCACTGGTTATGAGCCATTTATCACAGCAACTGGGAGCAACTGACCCATGACTAGAGGGGGAAGAATCCCACGCAACGGGGACTTACGATCACCAGGTTCAATCCAGTCGGGACGATCGTCCAACCAGTTCGAAACTCGTCAGAGCTGACATCGCAGTTAGTGCAAAGTCAGAAATATCGTGAAATATCTTAAAAAAAAACATCCAACAATGATATTCTTGTTTTTGTTTATATATGTTATATTTTTACTCTCAACGGTGATATATATATATAGATATGTATCCCGACTCTGAGTAAAATTTTTATTCCTTTAGCGTGTGATCTCCTCAACATGGTCGGAATCAGCATCCCCAATAGAGGTTTATTGGCTATACCCTACTGAGGATGATGTAAAACAACCTGCATTTGTCAAATGGGTTGATTTTTGAGGAGGGTTGATATTGTTGGGTTTAGCACATTATACCCGGAAATCCCCATGTTTTTTGTGTTGGTCACATAGTCTTGGCCTTGACCATCTGCTTTGGTCATTGCGGCATCTAGGGAGTCACTTGTTTGAGAGTTGCTACGCTCTATTTTGTCAATGTTTTCTGTTCAACAGAATGTTGAACAAAATACATATAATGGATTATATGTATATTATTATTATGTTTTGCTATGGGCAGGCATGCAATGTTTTTTCTTTACTTTGATTTGACCATCGTGTTTGTCTTTGAAGGTAAAACGCAATATTGGCCAAACAAACTGGAAACCACGGTCCCCACAACGACAAGAAACATGGACTACGGTTTTCCATGTATGTATCGATCTACCTGTCTGTATGTCTAATATATCCAATCTATCTAATCCATATAGTCTCTGTACTTTTTTCGGAATCTATCTAAGCCATCTAATTTTGTCTAATCGTTTCCAGTCGTATCTGATCGTATCTGATCGTATCTAGTCGTATCTAATCTTAACTTATCGAACTTTATCAAATCTGGTCAAACCTTATCGAACTATTTCATGTCTGTCTATCCATCTATCCATCTAATTATCCCTCTATTCGATTCTCCATCCATCCATCCATCCATCCATCCATCCATCCACAAAAATATGTATGTACCTATATGAATGTATAGCCAAGACCCGGAAACATCAGAAACCACATCATCGACGCTGCGTCACCTCCAAGAAGTTTGAGCTGGGCAAGACATAGGCAGAGTAACAATGCGGCGCCTGGAAAGACATGGGATGGGGGGAGTTGCTCCACAAAAAAGGCACTAAGTCACCATATTCCTAGAAGAACATGTTTTTAAACCAATCAATCTGTGGACGTAGGCTCCATGTTTCCTTTTTTTGGAGGGGTTGGGGGAGCAAGAGACTCTGGAAACGGTGCATTGAACACCAAATATATGTATATATATATATATATACATATATATATACATATACATATACATATATATATATACATATTACACATACATAAATGTGTACACACATAGATAAATATATATATATATATATATATATATATACAAACGTATATACATATATAAATATATATGTATATATTTATAGACAAATATATATATATATATATATATAAACACACATACATACTACATTTGTTTAAGTACCCAAAAACCACTATGCGGATATGGGTCAGAGGGTCAAAATTTAAGGCCTTGATCATTCACACCCCCTACATCCACCATGGTTTCTGCGGTACGTAACTAATATTCTCATTGACTATAAATCATATCATATATATATATATGTGTGTATACACTTATATACATATCACAAAATATGGCTGGTTATAGATTTCCATGATATCCTCACTATATCATCATGGATTTATTTCATTCGTATGATACCATTCAATATCCCCATGAATATACCAACTATTCCCGCTATATACCCATTACCAGTAGTACCGCACAAGGCGGTGGCGGAAGGTTCAAAAATAGGAGCCTATAGGGGAGATTGGTTGTTGTGAATCACGGATCGCAGAGTGAATCCACTGATGGACCGAAAGGTGGTTGGAGCTGTGTTTTTTGGAGTGGCTGCAATGTTTGCAGTGGTCACCTGGTCGGTCACCTCACCCACAACTGCTGGATGTAGTGTGGTGTAGCGCACTTGTAGTTGTAGTTGTAGTGTAGTGGAGTTGTAGCTGTGGTGTAGTCTAATTAGTGTAGTGTAGTTGCAGTTGCATTTGTGGTGGTGTAGTGAGTGTAGTGTAATGTAATGTAATGCAATGCAATGTAATGCAATGCAATGTGGGGTAGGGTAGTGTAGTGTAGTGCAATTGGGTGTAGTGTGGTGTAGTGTGGTGTAGTGTGGTGTAGTGTGGTGTAGTATAGTGTAGCGCAGTGTACTGCAATGGGTGTAGTGTAGTGTAGCATAGCGTAGTGTAGTGTGTTGTGTAGTGTAGAGTAGAGTAGTGTAGTGTAGTGTATTGTGGTGTAATGCAATTGGTGTAGTGAAGTTGTAGTTGCAGCTGTAGTTGTAGTGTAGTGTAGTGTTATGCAATGTATTGTAGTTGTAGTTGTAGTTGTAGTTATAGTTAGTGTCGTGTAGTGTAGTTGTAGTTATAGTTAGTGTAGTGTAGTGTAGTGTATTGTAGTGTAGCGTAGTGGAGTGTAATTGAGTGTAATGTAGTCTAGCGTAGTGGAGTGTAGTGCAATGTAATGTAGTGTAGTGTAGTGGAATGAAGTGTAGTGTAGTGTAGTCTAGTGGAATGTAGTGAAGGTGTAGTTGTGTGTGGGTAGCGGAGTGTAGCGGAGTGTAGTGTAGTGTAGTGGAATGTAGTGAAGGTGTAGCTGTAGTTGTAGTGTATTGGAGTGTAGTGTGGTGTACTGGTCGTTGTAGTTGAAAATGGTATAAAACCCTCACGTTTTCCTCACTTTTGACAAGGTGCACAATCCCTTGCGCCTGCCATGATAACGTCCAAAAGTGGTCCGAACCCCTAGTGTTTTTCAGATGTTAACTTCGAAATGTGCTTCGCGCTACAATGGCGTGCACTTTTTCGACATCTCAACTTCCAAAAGTGGCCCGACCATGTTGTGTTTTGTACATTTTGACTTCGAAATGTGCTTCGCGCCACAAGAGCGTGCACTTTTTCGACATCTCAACTTCCAAAAGTGGTCCAAACATGGTGTGTTTTGTACATTTTGACTTCAAAATGTGCTTCGCGCCACAGCAGCATGCACTTTTTCGACATCTCAACTTCCAAAAGTGGTCCAAACATGGTGTGCTTTGTACATTTTGACTTCGAAATGTGCTTCGCACCACAACGACGTGCACTTTTTCCACATGTCAACTTCCAAAAGTGGTCCGAACATGGTGTGCTTTGTACATTTTGACTTGTATGTGCTTCGCGCCAAAACGGCGTGCACTTTTCCATCTCTCATCTGGCCAGCTGGCTCCGCACCCGCCGCTTTAGCGAGCCTACTTTTCAACCCTCCGGAGCCTCAAATCATTGGAAAAACACAGAGTTTCGCGACTTTCCTACCTTTTCGCGCACCTGCATCTTCTTTCTTCTGACTCTTTCTCTTCTCTGATCTTCTCTTTGCTGCTCTTCTCTTCTCTTCTTTGACTCTTACCACCTCTGCTTTTCATCTGTCCATATTGTCGGAAGTTTGACTTCTAAACTTCCTTCGAATATCTTATATTCCCATGAATACCAATAGTACCGCACAAGGCGGTGGCGGAAGTTTCAAAAATAGGAAACCTATAGGAGAGGTTGGTTGTTGTTACTCACGGATGGCAGAGCGAATCCACGGATGGACTGAAAGGTGATTGATCTCTCTCACTCTTTCTCTCTCTTTTGCTCTCTTTCTCTCTCTTTCTCTCTCTTTCTCTCTCTTTCTCTCTCTTTCTCTAATTATCTACCTACCTACCTACCTACCGATCTATCTGTCTATCTATCGATCTGTCTATCTCTCTCTCTCTCTCTCATCTGTCTATCTAACTATCTATCTATCTATCTATCTATCCATCTGTCTATCTAGCTATCTATCTATCTATCTATCCATCTATCTATCTATCTATCCATCTATCCGTCTGTTCTATCTATCCATCTGTCTATCTGCCTATCTGTCTATATGTCTATCTATCTGTCTATCTGTCTATCTGTCTATCTGTCTATCTGTCAGTCTATCTATCTGTCTGTCTATCTACCTATCTATCGATCAATCAATCTATCTATCTATCTGTCTATCTATTTGTCTATCTATCTGTCTGTCTGTCTGTCTATCTATCTATCTACCTGTCTATCTGCAAGCTTGAAAACCTTGCTATTCTACGAGACTTCTTCATTTTTCCAGGTTGACAACATCAAAAACGCAGCACTTCTGCAAGACTTCCTCATTTTTTGAAGTTGACCACATCAAAAACGAAGCAATTCTGCGAGACTTCCTCATTGTTCAAAGTTGACAACATCACAAACGAAGCACTTCTGCGAGACTTCTTCAATTTTTTAATTTGACAACATCGAAAACAAAGCAATTCTGCGAGACTTCCTTCAAAAATGGAAAGTTGAGTGCAGAGCTAACAGCTTCGTACCAATGCGTTTTGCGATTTTTCCAGTCCACCTGTCGAAAGTACTGCGCCTGCCACGAAAAAGTG
>Ga0126342_10017027_pt1 | contig 12603 bp, 6 predicted proteins | sample Cyp1metagenome_FD_92528 | JGI IMG/M metagenome (GOLD analysis project Ga0126342, IMG submission 92528) | Coral microbial communities from Lord Howe Island, Old Settlement Bay, Australia - Cyphastrea 1 metagenome | ecosystem: Host-associated > Invertebrates > Cnidaria > Coral ...
AGTATTTTCATAAACATCCATAAACCACCCGTTTATAGATGATTTATATTGATTTATAATCCTAAATTTAAATCCTATATGAAACACGGTCATTTTCCACAGCAAACTGTTAAGTTACCACAACATACCCTCTGGTTAACTAACTATTGAAAATGGCCATTTATAGTTGATTTACCCATTAAACAAAGTGATTTTCCATAGTTATGTACACGTTTACCAGAGGGTATCCCATATTTTTTCGAAGTATTTCGAAGTTATATCCCAGATCACCAAATGAAAAACCGGTCACTTCACCTGGCCTCCAAATGGAATGGTTGGAATTTTTCGGGTCTGCGGTGTCGATGAGGTCTGTCGCATTGTGTCTGTGACACATCGCTACGACACCAAGCGCGAATCGCGCAGCGTTTCGAGCGATTCCTCGGAGACCGTGGAGTTCTGCCAGGCGATGTTTTTCCGGGGGCTGAAATGGATGGGACCAGCAACACTTAGATTTCTGAGATGGTATAATTACTGATGATTTAATGATATCATGGTAGTATAAGATTTTGTATAACTATCTAGATATTTGAATAATGGAAAATGGATGAGCATGGTCCATTTATAGATGATGATTTACCTCTTGGAAATGGTCATACTGGAGGGCAACCGTAAATAATCCTGTAGATATAGCCACGATAGACCATGAATGAGCCATTAAACATACCCCTGTTGATTTTTTTTTAACAGGGAGTTATGAAGCTACCTGCTTTATTGGGGATTATTAGAACCCAGGATAGAGAAACCTATCAACCAACTAGTATAATGAGATGGGATAACCATATGTTTATTTGCTCAGAGAATTATACAATATTCTACAACAAGCCCTTACTAGCAAACAATAGATGGTTAATGAGCTACTACTAGATGGATACTAATAGTAAACCCGTTATGGTTTGTTGCTGTAATGTTAACCTCAATCCCGATTTTTTTTCCACTGATTAATCTTAAAGGCTTCCAGCATGTTCCATCCACCGTGGTAGATGACAACTTCCCTGGAGGATGGGGATCTCAGAGTGGAGAGTGGTGTTGGTACACCTGTTCCAAGGATCACGTGGTGTACACCTTCAGTGTGTCAGAAGCTGGGAGTTACGCTGAGAGACCTCAGGTATCCTCTAGGGGAGTCTCTTGGTGAGCGCGTTTTATTGGCATGTGTGTTGGGGGCTAGCCGCGCGGCTAGCAGATGTCGATGTGGCTTTGCTGAAAAAAAACGATCTCATAAGATAGAAAAGAAGATTCAACATGATTCAACCATCATCAAAGATGCCATTTTGATCAAACTTCAGGAATTGCATGGGTTATGCTGCTACTCTAATGGGGTCCGGTGGATTTCACAGCAGTGGCTTTTACCCACCGCATTGACAACGTGATCAACGTGCAGAATCCATCAGCCTGCCACGCAAAAACCGCATCCTAACCTCAGCCAGGACGCCAGTTTTAACACTTTTGACTTCGAAATGTGCTTCGCGCCACAACGCCGTGCACTGTTTGAACATCGCAACTTCCAAAAGTGGTGTGTTTTTAACACTTTTGACTTTGAAATGTGCTTCGCACGCACATCTCAACTTCGAAAAGTGCTCCGAGCATGAAGTGTTTTTATGTGTCGTTTTTGGCATTTTGACTTCGAAATGTGCTTCGTGCCACAACGGGGTGCAATTTTTTATCTCTCATCTGACCAGATGGCTCCGCACCCGCCGCTTTAGCGAGCCTACTTTTCGACCGTCCGGACAAACATTGGAAAAACGCAGTGTTTCGCGACTTTTCTACCTTTTCACGCATCTTCTTTCTTCTTGATTCTTCCCACCTCTGCTTTTCCATCTGTCCATATTGTCGGAAGTTTGACTCCTAAACGTCCCTCGATAGAGATTATATATGTATATATACATATATATAATTATATCGGAAAGTTCTTTCTGCAGTTGTCCTTTTAGCTGGTGACTGTTGCATTTTCATGCACGTTTTTGTTTGTATTTGGTTTGGGACCTGAACACCTATCGGGATTCAGTTTCAGAGAGAGAGAGAGAGAAAGAAAGAAGCGCCATAGAGGTATACTTGCATGCTGGACCTGATGATCTCAAGACATCTTTACTCAACAGATTGGTAAGATACCTTCAGCATCTTATGTTCATTATTTACTTGTTGACATTAAATTTCATCGCCACGCATATCATCCAAACTGGTCGAGCCGTGAACCGCTGATTTGGCCATCAACTTCTGGAATTTGTGGCGGTCCACATTGCCCCCCGTAGCCCACCCCCTGCGCCCAAGGGCATGGGGCAGGGGCGGGCAGCTCCTTCGCCTGCCTCCGCCCCCGGCTTATCTCTATGAAACTTACCTGTAAGGGAAATCCCTTACGAATTGATTTTTTTCAATGGAAGATTCATCTGTAGGAGGATTCAAAATTGCAATGTTTCATTTGCAGAAGGTATTTGTATCAAATTCAAACCCATCACTTACCTCTATGAGATTGATCTCTATCATTTTTTTCTCTACAATCTTGAAAAAAATCGAGCAGAACGTTGGATGTTTGTCCTGCTGTTTTTAGGTGCACATGAGCATACCGTACGCACTTATCCCAAGGCGTGCTGTTATTCAAACACCTTTGCCAACAGTACACTGCCATGTTGTTTGCGTCCTCCAATTTCAATCCCAACCTGCTTGCTGGTGTGACACGTTTAAGATCTTTCAGGCATCGTCCGGTATTCATTTGTTTGTCTAATCCCTGGTTTTCTTTGATAAAATGTTGTTACCAACCATGCACCATGATTTGTTTGGCAAGTGACTTTAACAAACTACAAGTTGGGCCTCTCCACTTATTAATTATGTGTGTTGGTGTTTAAGCCCATCAATTATTTAATATATTATGTATATCTACCATCAATAAATTTTAATCATGTAGTTATTGGAGTTATAGACCAACATAAACCAACTCAGGTATCTTTTGAGGTCACCATGTGATATTGGTTTTTCAGGTCCGATGATTAGATGGAATTGACCGAGGAAGTAACGATTCCGCTGGGCGGCTTGGGAAGCGACATGCAAGATCGCTGCCAGGTGCCAACAACTGGTTGGTGGTGACTGGAACCATGGATTTTTTATGACTTCCCATATATTCTGGGTAAATTATAACGACCTCACTGCGACCGAAGCCTGGAATCATGGTTTATTTAAGGGAAATCATCCCCAAATGGCCTTAATTCAGGTTAGTGAAATATTATAATTTAATATAATTTACCCAGATAGATTTTTTATGATTTCCCATATATTGGGAATAATCATCCCAACTGACGAAGTCATATTTTTCAAGATGGTTAAAACTACCAACCAGATCAGTTTACCCGTGTAGATTGGGATTTAACCAAGAATGAAATAAGGGGTTCGACTAGCAATTTATATGAAGGAACAAAAACATGGTATTTGTTGACTCGACCTATGAACGTCCTATGAAGCCTTACCCCACACTTTTTTGGTGGGATTTAGCCAGAAAATGGTGGAGCCCCAACACGATGTGAGATGCCCGGTGTGTTTTGAAGCTACTGTGTGGCGAAAAACAGGTGGTTTACTGCTAGATATTACCAGTGGAGTTTCCTAGGTCTTAAGTCAAGGCTTGTTTTTCCAAGGTTAGTCATGTTATTTGGAGATTCTATATCTTACCACCATTCACGCATCCCACCACATCATTCCCCAGTATGTCCGCATGAATTTATGGTTAATGTTGAACCGTTGAACCCTCATGTTTGCATATGTTTGCTGGTTTATTTGTTTGAATTGCGGCTGTGCCACGCAAAAAACAATTCAACTGGCTATCTCTACTGTAATTGTCTCATCATATCCTTTCCGACTTGGTTAAAGGAACTGTTTATACCGAGACCCTCTGAAAAGAATTGATGTTTTACTCACAATATTGGAATGTTTAAAATTATGTTTATCAATTTCAATGTTTTTTTTGAGGGTCTAGGTATAGGCAAACCCAAGTTTTTGCCTGGTAAGAACCTGAAGCTGCGGTTTCCTGTGATTTTTTTCCCAAGCGGCGGCCAGGGTGCAGGCGGATATCAGAAAGACTTGGTGTGCAATGGCCTGTGCCAGGAGACCGGGGAGACCCTCTGGTAAACTAAGATCCTGAAAATATTTACCTATTTAGTGGAAATCTTCCATCCCCTATCTGGGTCTATGTTAATTTATATACTGGAGTATATACATATATATAGTTAATATATATATATATATACATATATATATATTCTTATATCAACCCGGGATTAATAAACCATGCTTTATTAATTATGAAGGTATCCTCCAGTGATAATCTGATACTCACATGGTACACCCTTCCCCAATTAAACAGCCGTTCGGGGTTTATTAATCCAGGGTTGACATTAGATATGGAAAGCCATAATTCATAGCATTCATGGGGAATGTAGTGGGCTTTATATATAATAATGACTAGGAAATTAATGGGATGTGGTCCCCCCAAATGTGATGTCAGTTGGTCTATAACCCTAGTAACTATTAACTATATAGATATATCCACCATAAACCCTGTTTATACTAGTTATAACCCAACTTGGCTAACCCTGGTGCCACCACTTTGGTAGGTTGATGCTTTGTGTGTTTGCTGATTGATGGGCAAACAAAGCCTGGATATTTTTTTGGCCCTCCCCAGTTTTTCTACTAAGTGAGGATGTGACCTACTGCATTTGCTTTCCAGTTGGCACCAGCATCTGGAAAAACCATTGGTGAACCAAGCCAGAACGTCGATCAGTCGGCGTCTGAGCGTCTGAAAAGCACGAATGCCCAGAGCTGCTCCGTTTCATTGGCTACGCTGCCTTGCCAGACGCATCGCTTTAAAAACATTGGAGCCGCAGATGTTCACCATACTCCGGGCCAATTCCAAAAATGGAGACCCATTGCAGCAAAACCCAAGAATCAACAATGAGGAATAGCATGTCTTTGGATTAAGGCTGTCTTTTTTTGTGTTTCGTCATTTTTTCAGCAAGGCCAATAATTTTTTTTACTCAAGGAACAAAATAGACATTAAATTAACATTTAGATGCTACATATATGTTTTCCAAACTTAACATAATCATTAAATGAACATTTAGATGCTACATGAACCATCATGACGTGAACATTAAATGAACATCTTTGGATGCTACATACTGACATGTCCATGGTTTTCCAAACATGGTCTTTTAAGAAACGCATGCTACCCGACATGGGGGTCTCCTTCGTTGGGTGGAAACACCAAAATGGATGGGTGAAACTGTTCGTTTGTAAGTAGAATAACTAGCTGGTTGGTGGTTTCAAACATTTTTTATTTTCCATAATATATGGGATCATCCTTCCCATTGACTTTCATATTTTTCAGGGAGGTAGGTATACCACCAACCAGTTATAGTCAGTGGATCTCTACAAAACAATTTTTTCAAGACGACCCCTGTTGAGTTTTGGGGTCCACTTTGTGATTCATGATGAATGAGTATTAATGATGCTTAGTAGTGTCCCATCGTTTTATATTAGCATTTTGGGGGAAGATGAAATCCCTTACCAGGTTGTCTGGTTGGGATTGGCTGAAATCACAAACAAGTGACGATTTTGTTCCAACCGTTTCTTCAAGTATTCTGGCTATTTTTTTTGTGAACCGTCCACACTGCATTCTGTTCTAGAAATGCCCCCGTGTTGTTTCATCTTCAATTTTGCTTAAACTTTTTAAACATATTCATGTTGTACTTGGGTGCCTATCCTTGGTCCAAGTTTGACATGCCCGATTGTGTTTGTAAATATACTTATTGTGGTTGCTAAACAGTTACACATTCAGTGCTGCTGCTTAAATCCGTGTTTTGATGGGTGGAATCCTCGTTTTTAACGGCAAAATATCTCAATGCACCATGTGTGTCGCGTTTCATTTTCATGTTAGTAGATTAATCCCCATTTTCCTATAGCTTCCCCACATTCTTGTGCGTCCTAATGCATTGTCTATATTTGATGCTGTTGCTAGATGTGTCTCAGTTCACTATCTATATGTTCCATGTTTGATTTTGTTTGTTACCATAATTTAACATATAAGTTCACTATTCATATTCATATAGTATCTTAAAATCCTCATGTTTTGCCAATAACATGTCCACCAAACACACTGAAAGCCCGCTGCCGTGCCCTAGGAGGGTCAAGAGATCGAGTGCTGGCGACCCATGACATCCTGCACGGGCAGCTGTGAAACAACACATGCCTGGGCCAAGTGTAGCAATACGGAGTGTTATAAGATGCTTGGCATTGGGGGTGGATCCTGGTGGATCCTGGTATATGTGTGTTTCATACTAAACTTACTAAACAGACATAAATCATAAGACATGGTGGACATGTGAAATGTTCCCCGGTTTGGTAGAAAATGGTTGAGATAGTTTTCTGGGGTATTGAGTGAATGTGTAGAACAAACTAACCATGAACAACCAATTTATGGAGATATAAACATCAGAAATGTGAAGTGTTATAAGATGTTTGGCATTGATTGGATTCACCTGGTGACGTTTGATGAAAAATCAAGAGAATAGAGAATAGTGTGTGCATAGTGTTATGTATGTATATATATATATGATATATATATATATATATATGTATATATATATATGTATATATATGATATGTATATATATATATGGATACAAAAGCAAAATTTACCATGTTAGTGTCACAAGATGTTTTGCGGCCATGGGACTGGTTGGGTATGAAAGAGACTTGGATCACAACCAGAATCAGCCGTGTCGGTGTTACAATCTGTTTGGCAGCCATATGGATTGGTATTAAACTAACCTATTGTATTCACTTGTGAGAACATATTTGATATAGGTATGATGGGATTCGGTAAATATGTATTGAACTAATGATGAACAACCAAGTACGGAGATAGACTCATCAAACAGGTGAAGTGTTGCAAGATGTTTGGCTTTCATGGGGTTTACCCGGTGCTGTTTGGTCACAAGATGTTGTGCAGCCATAGTGATGGGTATGAAAGAAACCCTTTCTGGGGATCCCTGCAACCCATGATGATGGGCACTGAACCGACTGCAAGCATGCAATGATGGAGGAAAATCATCAAACATGTCAAGTGGTTAACAAGTAATGGGTATTCAACAAACCAAGTATGGGAATTCAACCACTATATAAACGAGTGCAGTGGGTGTAGCTGTTTTAGAACTTAGATCAGTGGCAAATTAGTTCACAACGATGGATCATTTCGAGTGTTGTAATATGCTTTGATGGTATTCGATGTCAGGAAACGGTAGGTAGAGGGGCGTTTCGCAACAATCACGGGAACTTAACTTGCTCTCTGGTAAACTAAGATAGCTATGGAAAAACAATTAGATTAATTACCTATTGTTTTACCCTCTGGTAAACTATATAACATAGCTATTGAAAATGGCAATTCATAGTTGATGTACCCATTAGAAATGGTGATTTTCCAGTTCGCAAAGTCAGTCATTACCAGAGGGTCACCAATGTCAGTCAACATGTGGCACCACACACTTGGCATTCAATCTGAGCGGTAAGTCCTGGCAGATCTACAGGAAGGATTCGCCCAGGTGTTCATTCGTTTCATGGTAAAATCCCATGGTTTCCGGCTAAGATTTTCCCAACAAAACCAATATTAAACGGTTAAAAAAACATGGGATTTAATGGGATTTTATGGTGGTTTGATAGGATCTAATGGGATTTTTAATGGCATTATGGCATACCAACCAATCCAATGTTTATTGATCTATAAGATTATTATAACCCTTACCCTCTGGTAACCTAAAAGTTTGCGATGGAAAATCACCATGTCTAATTGGTAAATCAACTATAAATGGCAATGTTCAATAGCGATGTTAAATTGCCAGAGTGTATGTATGCTAGTGAAATATACCAACCGGAACCTATTGAACTTGGGGCAATTTGTCCTGCATGAAATTTGTTCCACCTTTTGCACTTAAACAGTTACCATGCGGATACCCTCTAAGTGTTTGACTTGACTTTTTTGATATTCTCAGTCACCTCGGGGTTGATGGTTACCTCCTGGTAGTGACTCACAGTTTGCGAACTGGAATCTGTGTTCTAGTTCGATGATTTACTGTATTACTTTACTGGTGTCTTTTCCGCTGTAGCTATATGACATGTTAAACTGCCAGAGGCTACCTCCATTTTCCCTGGTGGTATCCCATTGTATCACCATTATACAAACTATGCCCCCAAATTTTTGCTGGTTAATTCAACATTTTTGCTGGTATCTTCCAATCTGAGTCGATCCTCATAAAGGGGTTTTCTTCAAATGGGGAATCCTCAAGTTGCCATAGGTAACTCGATACTAAGTCATGGTCTATCTTAAATGACTTGGATGAGAACTGGGGGTACCCCCATGACTTAGGAAACTTTCAATTTATACCATCAACTATGGTTAATGGTTACCCTCTGGTAAATTTATGGATAGTCTATGGTTAAATTTTATGGATAGTCTATGGTTAATGATTAATAGTTATCCTATGTTTTCCCACTATTGATAAGGAAACCTCCATCAACACCGCAGCACCCCTAGGATCATCGTTTCCCCTCAACGACCCAGGATCATCGATCCCAAGACAGAGCAGCTCAATGCTCAGGAGGACTATCCATCAACAACGAGGGGAATTCACCAACAAAACTTGGGATTGTATCAGTAAAAAAAGCTTACTTTACGAAGAAATATGTGGTTTTATGTGGTTTTACAATGTTTTACAATGATATTTTTCGGATTTCATCAACAAAAAGTAAACCACGGAAACTTTGTGGTGCCAAGACCTGCCAAGGTGTCCTTTTTGGGGCGTCCTTGGAAAATTTGGTCCCTTGTTGAAACCAGCAGTTTTTTATGTGTGCCTTAAGGTTGCCCTGGGGTAAGCTAACTAACATAGATGTGGAAAAGCCATGAAAAACCATGGTTTCCTGGAAAATGATCATAGATTCGTGGCTTTTCCACATAAACTCAGTTTACAGGCTACAAAAAGAAACAAACAGATTCAAACGGATAGATATGTGATTATCATGAACCTTGGATATACATTGTATATATATATAAATACAATATAATACAATATATATATATATGATGTGTGACATTGTGCAGGCCAATATGGCGTAGAGCTATGGGTCAACCTGAAGCAGCCCATTGGCTTCGACAAGCAGAAGCAGCCAAGGTACCTCAAGGCTCAGCACTTTCAAGTCTGCCACAAAGACCCACAAAGGCTGGTTGTGAGATGTCAAGCAGATCTCTTGACCTGCTGGATCTTTGTCGCCCATGCACCACACAGTGGACATGCACGAACGGTCCGTCAGCAATGGTGGGAGCAGACTGACTCCGTCATTGACACTTTTGGCGATGGTCTTCCGTGGATCTGGCTGATCGATGCGAATGCTGAAGCAGGAGAAGCAGATGATATCACTGTTTTTGCCAGAGATCTCGCGTCAAGTGCAAACACTGACCTATTCAAGGCATGCCTGCTTCGCAATGGACTGTGCCTGCCATCGACTATGACTTGTCACGAGGGTCCACGATCCACCTGGACCAGCCCGGACGGAACTACGAACCACTGCATTGACTACGTCGCCATTCCTTCGGCATGGAGCACGTCTTGTACATATTCCAGCGTCATAGATACCTTGGATTTGTGCACGACCAATGATGATCATAAAGCAGTGGGAGTTCAATTAGCATGGACAACTGAAGAGTTGGTCCGGCCAGCGACGAAGCGATGTCCACGGCCAAACTGGCATTGCAAACAGGCTCGATGCAGTGTGCTGGAGAAGATCGACCTCATCACCACATGCCCATGGCAAACTGATGTGGAGACGCAAGCATGCCATCTCTCCGCTGGTCTACATGCAGCAATGAAGCATGGCCCGCAAGCCCAGCGCATTGCCAAGAAGCCCTACATCACGGAACAACTTTGGCAGTACAGAACACACAAGCTGCGGCTGAAGAAGTGTCTCAAGGAGGTGCAAAAGAACATGCGACAACAAGCTTTGAGAGAAGTCTTCAAGGCATGGCAACTTCAGAAAGCTGATGCCGTAAGCGAAGACCAAGCATCCTTGATCGTCTCCCTCCACTGCTCCAAACTCAAGTTGCTGGCGGCCTATCGAAACTGCTCCAAGAGACTTCAAAAAGGCCTGCGAAATGCCAAACATGAACATTTGCGAGAGAGCCTTGAAGCCTTGGACACTTCGACACCGGCCTCTAGCATTCTCCGATGCCTTCGCAGCTACATTGGGCCTACCAATCCCAAAATGTGCAAAAAGAAGACTGTGCCGCTTGTTCACAATGAGGATGGGCAGCCTTGTAAGACGCCACATGAAGCTCTCAACACCTGGGTTGACTTCTTCAAGGATATGGAAGGAGGCGAACGAATCCCCCGTGAGGTCCTGAGACACAGGTGGAGAAACAATCTTTCTGAACAGCAACAAGCAGAAGTGCGGATCAGCTGTACCGAGCTACCCACTCTCACAGATCTTGAGATTGCACTACGCTCCACCTCCTGTGGCAAGGCCAGTGGAGCTGATGACATTCCTGGGGAATTGCTTCATCATTTCCCAGCGGCAATCGCGATCCAGATCTACCCTGCGTTATGGAAGCTGCTTCTACATGGCCAAGAAGACCTATCCTACAAGGGAGGAGTACTAGTGCAAACCTACAAAGGACGAGGAACCAAGCACCATTGTGCGTCCTTTCGCTCCTTATTGATCTCGAGTCAGATCGGTAAGGCAATACATCGAACAATCCGCACCAGTCAGGCGGACATCTTTGAGAAGTTCCTTCAAAAACAACAGGTGGGAGGCAAGCGACGCATGCCGGTCACCTATGGCTTGCATCAGGTCAGAGCACATCTTCGTCAAGCTCGTCGTCGTGGTCTTTGTGCAGCCATCGTCTTTGTTGACCTGACTGAAGCGTTTTATCGCATCTTCAGACCGCTCTGCATGAACAATGTCATCAGTGACGAGGCGCTCGCGGCTTTCCTCCACAAGCTCAAGATGCCCGAGTCAGCACTTCATGAACTATGGCAATTGTTGGATGGCCAGAATGCGCTACAAGCTGCTGAATTACCAGCACACCTCCAACGCAGCATCGCAGCCATCCACTGCAACACGCATTTTTGGATGAAGGAACAGGATGATGTGGTGGAGACACAATTTGGTTCCAGACCAGGGGACCCATTTGCTGATGTGTGCTTCAGCTATGTATGGGCGCGTGTGCTCCTTCGCCTTCAGGACTATATGGAGCAGAATGGGCTGGCTGATTATTACCCCGTTCTGCCGCAGCTCCAGCTGTTTGGGACCGAGCCAGCCTCTGGTCGTGGTGATGAGCAAGCGACGTTCATTGGTCCGACGTGGATGGACGACACAGCAATCTGCCTTAGCAGTCCTTCAGCATCAGCTGTGATCTCCAAGGCCACACAAACAGCTGGAAGGCTACTTGAACTTTGTGTGGAACATGGGATGACGCCGAATCTCAAACGAGGCAAGTCTGAAATTCTTCTCAGCCTACGTGGACCAAAATCTCGTGGCCACAAAATTGAGCTCTTTGGACCACAAGCCTCATTGACGCTGCCGATCCTCACAGAGCACAAGGCCTACGCCATACCCATCACCAACAAATATCTCCATTTGGGAGGACTTCTTCATCATGGACCTGATCAACGCACTGAGGTGAAGCGCAGGCTTGCTCTGGCCCATGCTGCGTTCAACCAACATCGAAGAGTTCTATATCACAACCAGCAGATCCCACTGGCCAAGAGATGCGAATTGTTCCAAGTTCTCATCATGACCAAATTGCTCTACGGCTCAGAGAGCTGGCTTATCACTGATGACAGGACAGTGAGGACATTCCATGCGGCCATCATCAAGCTGTACCGCAGACTTCTGAAGCTGACGGTTGATCAACATTGGTGCACAGATAAGATCCTTGCCACCATCGGGATGCCGTCACCTGATACTCTGCTACGACGACAGCGCCTGCGATACCTTGGCACACTCTATCGATGTGGGACGCCGCAGGACTGGGGCTTTTTCTCGGCAGACAGCGAGTGGTGTGCCTACATTGAGAATGACCTTGAATGGATGTGGAAGCAGCTGCAACGCAGTTCAGCCTTACCTGATCCGCGGCTTGACTTTGCCCATTGGCATCGAATCATCCTGCAGTACCCAAAATTTTGGAAGCGCCTGATTAGACGTGCCACTGCGCATGAGATCATGCAGCACCAAAGACTGTGGAAGGTCAGGGAATTTCATCTTCATGCTTTGGATCGCCTCCAAGTTCTCTTCCGATTTGACTCTACATGGGAGCGCTCGGATGATGAGACTGAGAACAAGGAGAGATTTGGATGCCTTCAATGTCGAATCAGCTGTGCCTCCAAGGCAGGCGAAGCTGCACATATGTTCAAGCAACATGGGCACGTGGCATCTGTCAGAAGGTATTTTGAGGAACCTGTCTGCCCAGCATGCCTTCGTGTCTTCCATACCATGCAAAAGACCAAAGCGCATATCCATTATTCCGAGCGATGCCGACAA
>Ga0126342_10017028_pt1:2500-12603 | contig 12603 bp, 15 predicted proteins | sample Cyp1metagenome_FD_92528 | JGI IMG/M metagenome (GOLD analysis project Ga0126342, IMG submission 92528) | Coral microbial communities from Lord Howe Island, Old Settlement Bay, Australia - Cyphastrea 1 metagenome | ecosystem: Host-associated > Invertebrates > Cnidaria > Coral ...
TCCTTGCCATAGAGCCTGATCAAGTGCTTGAAGGCTTCTCGTGAAAAACTCACGGGGCACTGGGAGGTCATCAGCTCCGTCAGGGTGACTTTGTCTAGGTTCGCTATGTCGACCCTGACGACGTCATCACCTAAGGCTGCCGCCGCAGCCTTCGGCACCTGTCGAGTAAAACGAGTTTGCAACTGGCCGCAGATCTCTCAGATTTGACGCCATCTGCCAAATCTTTAAAACGTGTTTGGAAGTGTGAAGCTGTTGCGCCTGCCCCTGTTTTCCAGCAAAAGCAGCGATGAAAGAAGACAGTGGGATAGAGCCGCCTCTCTCATCGCCCTCACCTGGCAATGCAGCCGCGGATTTCTGATCGTTTCTGATGGCGGTGTTGCTGACAGGACAAAGGCTACCCAATCTATTTTGAACTAAGTACAACCAAATATATCATTGACATTCATTGACAATCTACCTCTTTGAGAAAAAACATCCTGCTTTTGGAAGGTTGCAGTGTAAGCACAACGTGAAGTATCTTCCAGTCATGCCTTCCAAAACTGCAGGCACTGACATGATCTACATTGTTATCACGATCGAACAGGGGATTCAGCACGGAAGCGCCCCTTGGATCTAAGGATCTAAGGCCCCCAGCGCAGTTGCTCAAAGATCGGCTGCTTCAAGCGACGGCCAAGAAGATAAAGGATCATCAAGCCCAGGAAGCTGCATGCAGTGACTGCCAACCATCCCAACAGGTAGATGGCGGGAATTTCCTGGCGAGTCTCTGAGAAAGAATTTCAGGGGCAAAAGCGCGACCTGCTGGGACTCAAGTTCTGCAGTTGCTCAATGGCCCAGCTGGGCCTTCGCATCCTTGGGCATCCAAGCTTTGTACTCGGTGCGCAGCAGCACTTGCGGCAGGAGTGCCACCAAGATCAGCAAGGCATGAAGCACCAAAGAGCGCCTGGGAGGTTCAATTGTCTGGATCGTTTAACAAATAACATGAATTAAAATGTTGTGTTGAAGTGTATTCATAAATTTCCCCTTGGATATCCACGATCGGATGTTGATCATGTGGAAGAAGAAGAAAATCACTCAGCATGAGTCACGGAGTCCCGGCACAGCTGTATGGCAAAAGTCTTGCAGTGGAGACTGCTTCTTGCATCGGTGTTCATTCTTTTTCGGCTAGCCATTATCGCGTTGCCGCTCTAAAGGCAAATCATTGAATCGTAGGAAAAATGTCGAATAGAAAATCCATAAGAGGCTCAACCCCAATGCAAGTGTCTGGATTTGCCTTCCCAAGTCCTCCTTCAGTTTGAAGAGCTGGGTCGGTCGGACATCTGCGGGATAGTTTCAACATGTTTCAACATGTTTCAGCTTCCTGAGGAACTGACCAGAGCGGCAGCAGCGATTGAGGCTCAAGGATTTGTCCTGGGTGTGCTACCACGGATGCCTTAGCTCGCCGAAGCCCAAATTCAAGAATTTTTCGGCCGTCTCGTGATACCACTCAAATTTCTCCATGATTTCTCAAATGTTTTACTGTTGTTGACCCAACAAAGGTCCAATGGGCCAAATGAAATTCAGACACCAGGATCCAAGGCACAAGGACATCCGAAATTTCTGCCTCTGGGAAGCAGAGCCCGGCAGCTGCCACGAAGAACAGCACGGCCATGGGACCCCCAAGGTGTCCACACCATCCACCCCTCAGGGAGACTTGGACGATGTTGAAGGCCACCATTCGGCTTGCAGTTTCCATGGCTCTCACCAGCACCAAGGACACCATGGTCGGAGACCAGTCCACCTTGCCCGGCAGACCCAAGACCGAGCCATCTTTCTTGTCCTTCCCTGCAAAGCTCAGCCCTGTGCTGCAGCAGGAGACAAGGATGGAGACGGCCATGGTCTGCAGGGTTGCACTATCCAGGTTTCGGTTGGTGATGGCCGTGACGCCGGCAAAGTGGGACACCAAAAAGTTAATTTGAACCAATGCTGAGATCGCCGACTCCGCCACCTTTGGGAACACTTAAAACTGTTTCCGGAAAAACAAATACGAGTGCGGATTTTTCTTCTGAAGCATCCAGGCCTTTCATGATCTGTAACTGTAATATCGTCTTGAACACAAAAAGATTCCAGACTGATCAGGTTCACAGAACAGGTCACGCAACTGAACGTTTACCAATTCTCTACCATTTTAAAGATTGGGAATACCTCACCAGCCTCGGCATTCTTGGCTCCCTGCAAGAGGGGGTGCTTCCTGACAGAGGGTGCTTGGCAAAGCACAACACCAAAACATTGAACTTGGGAAAGTACAAAAAACCCACGAGTCACGCAGCCAAGTGATGCCAAGACGTGATGCCAAGTTTCTGTTTGAAGCGAACGGACCACATCACCAGCAAAATCACGTGTGTCTGGGTTGCCACTGCCAAGACGATGATGATCTTTTGCATCAGCTTGGAGGCAACGAGGTGATCGAAGTGGTCCCTCTCGGGGGATGGCTGCTGCAGCCAGTGACATGCTTCCCACACCGTGAGCACTGGTGGGATCAGCAGCCCCAGGGCATTAAACCTGAGGTAATCGTAAAGCCGCTGGTCTGCAAAGACTTTTAGCTGCTTCAGGTCCAGCAAAATGTCCGCATAGTACAGGACCTGAACGAGTTTGGCTGCGTTCCGTGGACCCGCGCGCTCAAGCCTAAAATTTGATGGCCGGATTGAATCTCAAAGACTAAACCACGCTGTTTTGCAGCGAAATACCCACCCCCTAAGTCCTCAGAAGACTTTTAACAACTGGTGGTGTTTCGCGGCCGCACTGTTGCAAATAAGGAACATTCAAGTTCTGAAACCAAGAGTACCGAAATAAACATGGAATAAAAGCGCCCCTTCAAATTGAACATGGTGAGAGGAGGGAATGAGGATTGCAAGGCGAAGTAAGAAGGCAAACATTGTACACGTCACTAGGCTCATTGGCGTTCAGGAATTTGATGATTAGCAATTACTCCACTGAAATTGTACGTACAACCGCCCTTTGGATGTTGTTGAGAAAACAGATCGTGAACAAGGGTGGGTGGAACCAGAACTTGAAGACTGGGCAATGGCCGAAGAAGCCAAAAGAAGTCTCAACATGTTTCAACCAGGATGCAAAGGCGGAGACGGGAACAAAGCATGCCTTAAGCAGCAAACATACACGAAAGATCAAAAAAGAAGATAACACATCCAGAAATTCCAGAAACAGGAAGGGGAATCAAACCCGTGCAAGCACAGCGATCCGGAGCTGGAGTTGACGCATCAGGAGAAGTGATGAGACATGGTATTCAACACTCGATTTTGTCAACAACTAGAAGAGCCTGCTAGAGTTTTGAGAGGCCAATAATTCCAAAGTGATTGGGTGATGTTGTCATTGCACAGGCCCAGTTGTCCGAACGGAGCGTGGCAGCTCCAACCAGCTGCACTCTTTCGAAGCATGGCAAAACCAACCCTGATGATGGGAAACATGATCAACATATGTAAAGATATGTAAACATGAGTGGTACCCATGTGTTGGAGATTGTTGGAGCCTTGGTGATTTCGCAATTAAGGCCATGGCCAGGACGAGGAGGAAGATGTCGATCCAAAACATCACTGACTGTCCTGTCCAGCTCCGCGCATCAAAGGACCAGAAGGAGACCTTGTGAACGACGCCGAGGATGTGGTCACGCTGGACCCCTTGGATGGCGCGGAAGCCAACAACCTGCAAGTCAAGGCACACCACTTCAGTGCCAGGCTTCGTTTGGATACATATTAGGTGGTCCCCTCATAAGTGAAATCTGGCAACCTGGCACTCTGTTGGGTAGTGAGAAGATTCGACCTGGCATAAGTTGGCATAAGCCTAAAGTGAGGGAGTCTTCAAAAAGTTGTGTTTTTGCTGTTTGTAAATCCTTCCAACCTTCGATCCTTCTTTCGACTCCGCACCTCACTTCCTTGCACTTTGCCCTCAGGATCAGGCTGTGCTGTGGCAGGCAGCCAGCGCAGTTTACCCGGGAACTCCGGACTTGGCTTGAAGAATTGCTGACTTAAAGGCTCCATCCGCACGGCTGTCGCGTCACGGATCAGCACTTGCGGATCGTAAAATTCGCTTGCTCCGCCATCTTTCACCTCCCAAGTTTCTGACAACTCAAAGCATCTTCAAAAATCTTCAAAATCTTGTTAGGCAAAGACAAGCCACCACTTTTTCACTTTCCTGGCCTCCTTAACTTGAAAGCCGACAACTTCTTCACCTGGTTCCAAAGATAATCTGACCTCCAAGTCGTGTTCCCCGGGCGGATGCAGCTGGATCACCTTGGAGCTGTGCTCCGGGTGTCGCATCTCAAGAACTTTCAGCATTCCGAAGCCCACTTTGGCGATGTCAATCCGCTGCCAATCCACTGTGCCATAACCCTGGCGCATGGCTTCAGGAGCACGGATCCGTACCATCTGTCACAGGGTAACTTTGGAATTCGGGTGTAGCTTTATCTGAAAGTGATTCTTGAGAAACGAATACAGATTCATAACTCATGAATTTGTTCGAAAGGGCTGTTGAGCTGAGATTCATCCAATGGCAGCTCTTCGACCCATCCGAGCGTTGCCACGATTTCGCATGTTGCGGACGGCCTGAGGGAGTCACTGCGAGGCGCATCTGCGGAGCGGGCAGCATAGAGCTGCACTGCTGGACTCTGAAGTTCTGAAGTTTACCAAGCAAAACATGACCCTGGCATCATCGACGTGTACGGATTTCGGGGCACAGCGATTCATTAAATTGATGGATTTGACAACTTTGATTCAACTTTGATGGCCTTTTCTGAGACCTTTGGCCGCTTTGGCCCGTGCTAAATTTTGGGTCTGTAGCCAAGGGGCTGCTCCTGCTCATTAACCATCAAGGCCAGGTAGTCAGCCATTCTTCCGCGCCTGAGGGCCAAGATGAACTGTGATCGCTATGGGTTGACCAAAATCCAGGCTGATGGCTGACATCAATTGACAATCCGCTGACATTCCACCTATCTTAGCTGTTGCACACAGATTTTGCTCCAAACCTTCTCCCTTCCCGCCTCAGATCTTCTACTGCTTCAAAGAACGAGCGGAAAAGTCACAGAGCCAAGATAGCTGATCTCACAGAAAAAACTAATGGAGCAAGCAAAGGGACGTCAAATAGTAGAAGTGCAAAGCGAAGTACTTGTCGAAGTGAAAGTTGCAACCACAAAATCTACTTGAACTGCAAAAAGTGGGGCCTCTCTAGCCATTGACTGACGCGATGTATTTGAGTACAGCCAGCAGCAGTAAGGACGTCTCACACATGAAATCTGGTGTCTAGTTCAAAGGCAGCGACATCTACCACCGCATAATCCCCAGTTGCAGCCCTCATCCAGCCTGAGGTCCAGGAGCAACAAGGAGATGAGTCAGAGGACAATCTGTTGGCCTTGAACATGGATCGGATATCACATGAAATCACAGTCATTGTGGGGACCACACCAAAATATTCCCAAAGAGGGGTAAACGGGTAGACATGATGAGCTTTTCATCGAACCTCCAGCCACCATGGGCAGTCACATAGACGCCTGCAAGCAGCAAGCCAAGATCATTCCTGCATTTGTATTTTTCTGTTGGATGAAACCCGGAAACAGAATGAAACAGAGATGTCAGGCTAAATTTTCGTGAAGTGAAAGCAACATGTCCTTTAGATTTGGCACTTCCAAGATCAAACTCCGACCAATCAAAGCTGTCGGCACTTTCCTTCAAGAGAAAACAATAAATCACAAAATGACTGGCGGCCATGGAGAGCCCCTGAAGGCACTGGGCCAGATCTTTTGCTTGATGACTTCAACATCCACAAAGCCACGGTCCCCAACAGATTCATCAGATTCCAATAGATCCAAAACGGCTTTGCTGATATGGAAACATCAAAATGGCAATTCCTAGCAATTAGTGGCAGCCACGCCTTGGAACCTTCATGCTCTGTAGGTTGAATTTAGAAACCTTCTCTCCCTCAGGCGTATGTTGGCATGAAACTAGAGTGGGTGACATGAAGTGCACACACCTTTATGCAAAACAATAGACTGCAGGCAGCTGATGTAGGTTTCCGTCCTTTGTATCCAGGATGTCGTTCTTTCTGATACCAGTCAAAGTCAACCCGTCAAAGTGCGACATCAACTTTGGCACAGGCCCTCCGTGCTCCATTTCCAGTCCAGCAGTTCCATGGCACACGTCAGGAAAACGCGAGCGCGCATATCCACAGCCTCCGGTGGAAAACCTGCCAGGGTTTCGAAAAATTTTTGGGAGATACCGAGATAACTGCGAGTGCCTCCTGCTCTGCCACAACAAGATGCAACGGAGCAACAGCAACAATATGACAACAGGAGCAAAAAGAAGTTTTCTGTCTCTAAGCCACGATTTCGAAATTAAATTTTACTGGCACCTCCCGTCTGAAAAGCACCTTAGAAATTGCAGTTTGCTAACCTCAGCTTCCTGCAGGTGCGGTGCCTTTGGCACCATCTTGGTCCACCATGCCGGGCCATCCAGGACAGAAACGGATGGATCCACTGGATCCAGTCAGGTCAAATGACAACATCCAGCTGATGGCAATCTCTGAAGTATGAAAAAACGAACTTTCATCTCAGAAGGGTCCCAGTGAATTTGTGCCTTGCTTTTGGGTTTGACACCATTCTCTCATACATGTGGTGAATTGGGCAAGTTTGCGCAAATATGGAAGTTCTTCCAGCTTTTGAGAGACTGCGGAAGGAACAATTGAATGCAAATGGCGTCGTGTCAGTTTTTTATTGTGCGAAATGATTTATGACTGATTATTGCTGGATTCTTGGTTGGATTTCAGCAACAATATGTTCATGCAAAAAAAAGGTTCAACGATTGGAACATGGAGCACAGCTGCATGTCTACGTCCTCCACTCCTGCTGTCTTGATGGAACTTCAGGATCTGAAGAACCAATAAACCGACAATTTTCTGAAGCTTTCCTGAGGAAACGTTCCAGGAACCTAAACCTCAAGCAGTGGCCGCAGTGGACACGACCCCATTTTTCTGTGGGAACGCACGGATCCTTCATGTGATCTTAAGTGCAACGAGCTACAACGAGTCCAGGTGGTACCACTGCGAGTGTATCATAGGCTTTCCAAGATTGGTGCGAGGATCAGGTCCATCCTCAAAGAAGGGTTCAAGCTGGTTTACTTGGCCAATTGGTTTTTTGAGCCTTTCGTATTCGGTATTACTTTGGCCAAAATTTTTTTCGATTCTTTCCGCGTTCTTCAGGATGAGCTGGGGTGGTATTCTGCATCTTGCATCCCTTTAGCTTTTGATTCTTAGCTTTGCAAACATCGAAAGATGCTGACGCCCTCCCAGTAGTTGCATTTCAGCTCACCTGCGAGCCGTTGCATATGTACAAAATGTTGAAAAATGGCCTCCCGCCAAATCGTGGGGCCTCAGCAAGTAGACGAAAGGTGCACCATGGCACATCATGGCACATCATGGCACATCATGGCACATCATGGCACATCATGGCACATCATGGCACATCAATGTATGATATAGACATGATAACATAAAACAAATATACGACTTCAAGGATTTCCAAAAACTTCTGTGATGTTTTCAGCTGGGATTTGGACAACACAAAATCACATGAGAAGTCACTGAGGCTGAGGCTGATTGGTCCCACCATGCACACTGTCGAATTTCAGCTCCGACTGACTCTACGGACACCAGGATCAACGGAGCCAACTAGATCAATGAGCAACTTGAACATGTTGCCATGTGCAAGTACTGAATCTTATGCACAGCCCTGATAGAGCTGTCTTTTGAAGTTTGTTCAGCAAAGTTTGGAATGTTGTGTTCAACCATCTTTGTTCAAATCTTAAAATCTGGCAGCCCGTTGCATTTGCAGAGCTGGGTGAGAGGACCGTCTGAAAACTCTCATGGTCTTCCTGGCAGAAAGCAGTGATCTCAACATATCTCAACCAGGTGACGTGTCACTGGGAGGTTCCCAGTCGAAACCCTCTCCCTGGCGATAGTGACACTTGTGTATATCACTTGCTGAATCTGTCTTTGATGGCAAACTTCTACTAGCCATGTCTGCGGATGACATCGACTGAGCCCTTGGCTCATGTATCCCCCTCTCAAGACCTCAAAGGCTTGGCTGCGCGGGAGCATACCGTCGCCAATGTCAATGAAATCGGATGGTGTTGCTCGGATTTTGCAGGGCAATCAGTTGAGGGAACGGAAATATGACATCTACGCCTGCACCACATCTGAGGGTCCAACATCTTTATGCAGTCATTACAAAGAGGACATGATGTGCATCTTTCCAGCAACCATCTGGAGATACAGTCCTCAACCAGAATGTCACAGCAACTTGCAGGTAGCCCGAAGAACGACCATTGAAGCAGCACGGCGGTCCTCGTGGAAGATATGCGAACAAGGCAAAGCGGATACTGCGTCGTTCCTGCCATAGAGAACGGTCTCAAAGATCACATCCGCTTTTCTGTCCCTTGTCAGCTGAATTGTGAACCATATTCTTGCATTAAAACTACACCGATGTCATTTCACACTAACGCCTTAAGCGCACGTGCAAATCTTCCCTATCAAACTGGTGGGATAGAAAAGATATTGCAAATGATATGCAGGCAACCCCTTAGCAAGGAATGTAGATGGTGATCTCTCGCCTTGCATCTACTCCAAATCTCTAACATGTCTGCTATATTTCTGGTTGGCTGTTCCCTACAGCATCCTGCAGCCCTTCCAACATCTCCAAACATCTCCCAGTTTCGGTGCCTTTCAAAGGGATGGAGGCACACAGAGCACATCTGGTCCAAGACCTCCTTGGCATCGCTTGGGATGGTCTGCCGTCCCGCGGTTACACAACGTGGGACGACTTGATTCTGAAGCTGACGTGGCTGACCAACTTTGGGATTTTCTCCAAATCAACTGACCAACTTTGGAATCCAAATGGAATCCACCCATTTCTTGCTCTGTGAAACCACAACATCTTGCTGGATTTAAATCGATTTCGAAGAAAACAAAAGGCAGAAAATCTGATGCCAACTGACGCCTTGCAGTGCCGCAGCAACTCTCCCACTGTACCATCCACCACGAGGGCTCCCCCAAAATCCAATTGTCTGAAAGTGTCTCACATTGCTTAATCCATGGGTATCCATGGAATTAAAGCTGTTTTCCCCAATATTTGATGGCCTTAACTAATTTCGCAAACAGCTAGGCAGTTCTGTCCTTCGCACGCACCGACTGCAAACTCTTCTCCAAGCCTCAGCATCTGCTCACGATTTTGACAGAAACGGAAATGCTGCCAGGGTCCAAATCACCGACAACCTGCAAAATGAATGAACTAATTGAATTAACCATGGTCTTATAATGAAGGCAAATATAAACATCTCCATTACAGGTCCAAAATTCAATAGCTAAAACTAGTTTAAGAATCTTGACATCAACCAGTCCTAAGTCCAGGGTGACATCGATCCCTTTCTCTGAGAGGCTCTGTTTGTCTGCCGTGGGCCGTGAGAGCGCATCATCCAGCTGCAACAGCCTCAGAGTTGTGACCGTCCTCCATTTTTTCGAAACGAAACCAGTGGAAATGGGATGATGATGACGGTCATCGTCAAACCGGTTTCAAGTCTCACTTGGAAAGTGAAGAATGATATATGGAAGGCTTAAAACCACCAGCAGTGGGAGTTTAGGTGGGATTGGTAGGAAGAAAAACCACCTTTCGCAAGTGCAGTTGGAAGCTTTGGACATTGAGTGCTGGCACATCTCATAGTCATCCGGCGTGATGTCGCGGTCAAGAAGTTCCGAAACCTCTACATCTGGAAAGGTGTGGAATTTGAACCCATGGTTCAGAACCCAAATGAATGCTCATGTCATCTTTGTGGTGTCACTATGTGTCACTTCTGGTGGGGAGTGGTGTTTTCGGTCCTTTCCGCCTTTTTGCCTCCCAACTCTGTCTATATTATTCCTTTCTAGTATCTCTACCTTTTGATGGCTGGTTAGTTGTTTCAAACGCATTCAGATCGGGTGAATAATGATAAATCACGATGGACCAACAAGTCAATCATCATGACATATCATGACACCTATTCAGATTAGTCAAGTGGTTTCAGTGCTTAAAA
>Ga0126342_10017029_pt1 | contig 12602 bp, 11 predicted proteins | sample Cyp1metagenome_FD_92528 | JGI IMG/M metagenome (GOLD analysis project Ga0126342, IMG submission 92528) | Coral microbial communities from Lord Howe Island, Old Settlement Bay, Australia - Cyphastrea 1 metagenome | ecosystem: Host-associated > Invertebrates > Cnidaria > Coral ...
ATTTCTCCATGTTTTCTTTCTACCCCCTTTTCCTTCTCTCTCTCTCTCTCTCTCTCCCTCTCTCTCCCTCTCTCCTCCCTCTTTCTCTCTGTGGTTGCAATACCCGTGTCATCTGATGCCCTCTACCAAGTATCCTCTTCTTAATCAATCTTACTTTTTCACACCATATCCTTCCATAGCTCATACAAAATTCACCAACTATTCACCGACTATCTTTTACGACTACCATCCCCAGAGCTGCTTGAAAAACATTTTTTTCGCTCTCGGGCCAACCGTCGTCTAGTTGTGTTGCAACAAATAAGCGCAGGCTACCGCATGCACTGCGTTGTCTCACAATCTTGCAGCTGTGCCTAGCGTGCTGCGAATCTGCAACTGCTTTGACAAGAGAATTGCATGACCATGCTTTGCAACCAGGTTTCCCAACAAATTTGTTTACCTAAGCAGCCACAAAATGCACCCATGTGGCAAAAGCAAGGATGCGCCCATCAAATCTATGCTTTCCTTTTCATCAAAAACTTGGAAGCAGATACTGTAGGCTGCGGTGGTCTTGTGCTGCTTTTGCATAGTCGAAGCGGGACCCTCGGTTGCGGTGCACGAGGATATTTTGGCCATCAGTCGCCACACAGAGCCATAATACGGGGATCGATACTCATCCGCAGCGTAGCCATACACATAGTCGGCTGCATTTGGACAGGGGTAGAAGCAACTCTGGGACAGCCGATAGCGCCGATAGCGCCGATATCGTTTCTCATTCTCACTGCCAACCAATGTGGTCAAAGCCAAAGGGGGCCCATCCGTGGCGCGAAAGGGAGACTGCAAACTCCACTCTAGGACAGCCGCAGCATCAGAGGGGACACTTGGCTTCATGTGATCGCTGATTGTTCGGTCCTGCAGCTTGACAAAGCCAATGTGGTAGACAGCCAGGACCTGCGCCATGCCAGGCCAGCCCGCCATATCTAGTGGAGACAGGATGTACGTCAAGTGGATTGCTCTTGTCAAGGCAATGGTCGCTCGCCCGTAGCAGTCCTCGCGGTCCTCAAGTGTGGCATCCTTGCGATTGCCACTTAGAAAACCACCTCCCGTTTGGACCACAACCGCTAGGATTATCCTGGCAGTAGCTCCTGCCGCTGAAGAGACTGACGAGATACGGATGCCACCTTGCCATTCTGTATGAAATCCGTGCTGCAGCAACATGTCATGAACAGCATTCCGATTGCACAGGACATTGAGGTGGTTCGTCGCCCCATTGCTAGGAGTGTGTCGGACGCTTAGTTGAGACAGCATGACGACGTGGTCCTCGATGGCCATCCGAAGGTCTTTGGCTACATCCCAGAAAATGGCACGGAAGCCGCCGTGGTCCATGGTATCAGAATGTGCAACGAAGTGACCCACTTGGGTTTGCAGTCAGTATGCGTGACCAGTTTAGGGCATCGTACCGCCACAATGGCCTTGTAGGTGAGCACCGACAGTCGAGAGCTGTTCGGAAGAATGAGGCCCCAGTGATGCGGGCCTGCGAGCCCAGCAGCTGCAACAGTATCCACACACTCTGAGATGGGGAACTCTTCTGGCAACGCAGTAATGAGAAGCAGGGCGAGAGCGGCCACCACTAGACCGCTCCTCAGGTCAACTGCATTCATCGTGTACGAACGAAGTATGCTCACCAGTGCAGCGGGAGGCACGTCCGGACTAGCATTCGTGAGCTACGGCCCAGCATGCATCATCGTAGCCCGACCCAACAATTGCGCCAGACTGCAGACCCTTGCGCCAGACCCGCACGATTTCGTACAGACGTACAGGGGGAAGATAGTCCCCTTCCTGCTGCAGGGCTCTCAGCCCAAGAGGTCGTCGAAGCAACTTCTTACGGTTCTTTGTAGCGGCTCGTCCTTTGGATAGGCCGCCCGGGGTCTGTCAATGATCGCCCACATACACAGCTAATAAGATTGGCTGACGAATGGCCACCATGGAGGCTACTTCGTGGTAGCCACCAAACTGCTGACTTTCGTCCATAAAGGCAATCCAAACCTTGGTGACCCAATCATGCAGAGCTGAGCTCGGCTGTCGTAGAGCCGCCTGTGGAGATTAGCGCGTGTTTCTAGAGTATTTGCAATGGCCGTCCAAAGGCCGTCATTTCCGGTGGCTTAAGTTCCACAATTTGGTCGCTCAAGGCCTTGGTGGCAACGTTTTCCTTTGTGAAAACTACTGCATGAAAGGTGGGGAGCACGCAGTACTAGCAGGACAGCAAGTGATCTCGTTTTACCTGCACCAAAGACACCCGCGATGCACAGGTCAGATCGGCCTGTGAGCATTGCAAGTAGAATGGCAACGGTGACAACATACCCGTGATCACCAGTTGCCCACGATATATTATGCATGCTAGATTTTTCTGGTTCTTTTTCATCCCATATGATATGATAGGGTCCCATTGTATTCGGATATAAAGTGTGATCGGTTCAATTCTCGAATCTGTCCGAAATATCTCCGTTGTCGCCTTTGGAGACATCGTAAAACCGATGTTGCTATTTGGCGCGACATGTAGCATTTTGATGCATGTTGTTTCTGCTTCACGTTTGCGATGCTATAGCTGCTAAAGGCATTGCAAGCAAAAAGTGGGTTGCTTGCGTGTTGTTTTGATGACGCCTCTCCAGAGTTTGCTAAAATTATCTTTATCTTTGGAGAGTGAGTAGATTGGGAAACGCTCTCGCTTCCTTGGCTACGGCAAGGGCCGGGGGTTGAATGGGAAAGACTGGCCGCAGAGAATGCCAAGAGTGTAGCTTTCAGAAAACAATGTGATATGGATGTGTTGCAATAAAAGGCAATAAGGATTTTTGATCTGGTTGGTGCTTTGGAACATTTGGTTTATTTTTCCAGATATTGGGAATTTCATGATCCCAAATCCCAACTGACTTTCACTCCATCATTTTTCAGAGGGGTAGGTATACCACCAACCAGTGATGTGAATCCACAGCCTCACAGCTTCACTGGGTTTCACAGGAACCAAGTTTCAGCAATGCGTACGGTACAAAATTCAGATTTTAACTGTAAAAATGGGGTTGGCACTTAAATTCATGGTCATGTATTGCATGATTGGTAGGATGGATGATATTCGTATACCATTGAACACTATGAGTCCGCAAAACAAAAACCAGTTGATGATCATTTATGATCGAAAGTGCAACCGTTGTTTTGCCGTTGTTTTGACCTCCCCAGCTTGTGAAATGCTGAATATTCGTTGGATTGCGAGAACCAGACTCGTTGCAGTTGTTGAAACCATAAACCCCTGCTCAAAACCTCCAAGACATCCCAACTGACCACCCCAAAGCCTTCAAATGAAGTACAAACAAGATAAACAAACACATTCCCAATCTGTCCATTGAAGGTTCTGTGGTAAAGCGAAGAAGAGACACCTCATTTTCACCATTTGGTGGGTATTCTAGATCATACCAATATAAGGTATTTACAATTGGATTTGTTGTTGGGTACTGCAAAATCCAATGCTTCTTACTAACAGTTTGTTCATCATTTTTCCTATTGGTTAATCATCATTTTTCCGCTTTAGATTTGCCCAGGTCATCAACCATGAATCTATCTTGTTTAAGTTATTTAAGTTATAAAAATACCACAACTTGGGGGTAAATCCACCTCCAACACACAGTTTGCGAAGCGACACGGAGCAGTCATGGGCGGCGCTTCCCATGGCCCGTCCGCGTCTTCGTTACTTGCTCAGATACTGCGATTGTTGACACACACACACACATATATATATATAATATGTATGTAAATGTGGTGGTTTCCATAAATTGTATGGTATATTATCATAATGGATATTTTATGGATATTATATGGATATTAAATGGATATTGTATGGATATTATATGGATATTATATGGATATTCTATGGATATTATATGGATATTATATGGATATTATATGGATATTATATGGATATTATATGGATATTATATGGATATTATGTGGATATTATATGGATATTCTATGGATATGATATGGATATCGTATGGATATTATATGGATACTATATGGATATTATATGGATATTTTATGGTATATTATGGTATATTATGGTATATTATGGTATATTATGGTATATTATGGTATATTATGGTATATTGATTATTCTGGTATATTATGGGGGTATATATATATATATTATAAATATAAAGTAGAACCACGGTGGTTTCCATAAATGGGGATACCCGCAATATTGGATGGTTTATAATGGAACGTCCTATTAAATTGGATGAGGACTGGAGTACAACCATTTTAAAATATTTATTCATATATTTTTCGGATATAGATGTAAGGGACATCAGAGTAAATATCCATTATTTCTACAATATATATATATATATATTCTGTATACATGTTCTTTGTATACATATATATATATATACATATGTATATCTATATCACAGGCAAAGGTATCATATCACATGTTGTGTAGGTGTAGTTCTACTCAGGTCTGTGCTGAGATTGGTCTGGTATAGCAACTGAAAGGTCGACATATGGGGCACCCTAAATGGGGATTGATGAAAAATGGGGTTTTATCAACATAAAAAAAACTATTGGCAAACATACAAAAAACTATGGAACATCACCATTTTTAATGGGAAAACTCACTATTTCGACTGGGCCATTTTCAATAGCTATTTGTGTGTTTACCAGAGGGTAAACCATTGGTGATTGATAGTTTTTTGGAAAAATCCATTGGTGATTTCTTTGGACATGTTTTACATGTCCATTTGGACTTCAAAATGGATGAACATCCCCAGATTTTTCTCAGTTGCTCGATTGGTGGGTCCCCCCAACACCCAACTCATTTCCCGCAAAGAAGGCATGTTCTTGGGCCTCTTGCAGTGCCGAAGATTTGGTGTAGAAACATGATGTGGTTAGTACACAGTGATTCCTGTCTTTATCCACTTTAAACTTGCCTTTTGTGCTTTTTACACCTCCCAGAGTTTGTTCAAGGATAAATTCGGAAATTGAATTGCGACGTTAATTGAACAGACTTGCCAAGTACCCTGAGATTAGACATCTTCAGTGTATTTTCAGTTCGTTCTTTTGAGTCCAAGACATTTCGGGATTGGATTGGTAGAAATTTGCACAAGTTTTAACAACTAGAAGGTGGTGCCCCCCCAGTTATAGGTTGGTTTATAATCCCATTAACTATAGATATATCACCTATAAACCAGCTAAAGGAAAACCATGGTGACCCCGAGCCGCCACGAAAAAACGAGGCTTTTCCCACCTACTGCGGCAGTACTTTCCGCGGCGCCTGAGATGGTCCGAAGAGGTGGCGTTTTGGCGCTGCGGCGAAGTCGGCGAAGTCATGGCTCTGGGTACGGCGTGGTCAAAATTCATGTACCCTGTGGTAATTTGTTATCTAGCCATTGAAAATGGTGATTTATGGTGGATTTTCCCATAAAAAATGGTGATTTTCCATAGCTATAACAAGAATGAAATGAACATGGGGATATACCATCTGGTAATTTAACATAGCCATGGTATAGATGGCCCATAGAAATAGATGGTTTACCTATTAATAGCATGGTGATTTTCCATGGCGAACTGTTAGTCATAACCAGAGGGTATATGTAATGTCAACCCCGGATTAATAAACCCAAACGGCTGTTTAATTGGGGGAGGGTACCATTTCAGTAGCCATTTATTACTATTTGGGGGAACCACCACAATTAATCAACCAGGGTTTATTAATCCGGGGTTGACATATTGTATATATATATATATATTTAATAGACAGTGTATAGATAGAGTTTTAGTTTGTATTGAGAGTGCATTATATATATATTCGTTTCAGTCAATCTTAGTAAATACTCTGCATCTTCCACGAGTGTTTCTCTTTTGGCAATTTGATCTATAAATGGGATTGATGAAGGAGACTAGAGAGTACCTTTGGAAAGCAACAGCTTTTGATCCAGTAGATGGACGTGGTGCTCCCGAAATTTTGCTTGAAAAGAAGGGGTAAGTCTCCAATTTTTCGATCAATAGGTGAAGAACGGCCCATGGTTTGCGTACCCCCAAAATACAATGATATCTATTCTAGGCTATATGGATTGTCTATATAGTGATTCTGTCCCCATTTTTGTATATATGTGATTTGGTATGTTCATTGTTTGTACCTGGTTTATCATCCACATTGCTTCAAACTGTAAATAACCATATACACGTATATACAGTCTTAGAAGGGTTGCATATGGTCTCCATCCAAAAATCAAAGTTGGACCAAGGGAAGAACCTGGGATTGAATCATTTTTGTTTTGGAGGTGTATGGATCTGTCCAAACATGGGGACACCCACATTTCAATTGCTTTGTCATGTCTTTTCTTCTCCCTTTTTTTGTGGTCAAAAGATACATGGTCTCTACCCATATTTGTATTGGTTTCAACTCTATTTTTTCAACACTGTCCAGCTTCAAACACGTGTTGCTACAACTCATGGAGAATGGAGACCCCATTCCATTGGTGACCAAACAATCCCCATCTCACAGGGCCGACAAATTGTCACACCCATCACCCAAGTATCATAGATTTTTATTTATCCCATGAAATCCCAATTGTATCCCCATAAACTTATGGTAGAATCACCACCATGATTCTTGGTCAGAATAAGCCTCTAAATTAGTTTGATCCCGAAAACAAAACATGATATTGCCCCAGTTTTGATGGTTAGATCCTTCGCTACCCTCTGGTAATTTCACATAGCTATTGAAGCCATGGCCATAGAAATCGTTGATTTACCCGTCTTAAACATGGTGATTTTCCATAGGTTTTTGGTATGTGAAAACCAGAGGGTAATCCCCATGAAGCCATGATTTTTACACGTAGAAACTCCGCCCAGTCCAAGCGTCGTTTGGGTCTTCTATGTGGCCATGCAGGTGCGCTGAAACAGCCTGCAGGTTTTTCCACAGCTTGGTAACGTGGGATTTCACCTATCTGGATGATGGTGGTTTAATGGTTCAACGGCGGTAAAATCCAAAGCTATCTTAATCCATGTAATCCAAAGGTCATTATATTGGCTTAATGATGGTGTTTTTTTCTGTTGGCTTAACGATGAGTTTTTGGCGATTCAACCATTGATGCTTTCACATGGCAACGGCTTTGCAATGTGTGTGATTCCGGGCATGAAGGCAGGCCGTTGATAGTGCAGATTCCATTTGGGGTTTCTAAAGAAATGTCCTGGATGTTTCCAGACAATCATAATTCTATTCGCTGGTTTTTTTTTGACGAAAGCAACCGGTCTCTGCCGAAGGCTACGTGACGGGGCTCTTCGAGTACGTGATGACCGACATGCCACTCGCTGACATCTGTGATCCCGGAGAAGTGGTACCCTCTGGACCAAGATATGCCATGGACCATTTACCCGGTAAATTAACAGTTGGACCCTGAACATAAGCATCTTTTAGTGGAAACGATTTCTACCAACCCCTGCCAGGGTATTGATAATTTACTGGAGGGTATTTTTTTTTTTTTCACAGCTATGGCAAATTCTCAGAGGGTGATGAGACAATACATGGAACTAGCAGTTGAACCTTGTGGACCCTGGAAGAGTTTTATCCCATGATGAACTCCTGCCAGTTTTGCATGTAGAACCAGAACGGCTAAGACTGGTAGAATAAAACCAAAGTATTCAGGTGCATACAGTACTTCATCATTCTGGAACATGGGTAAATTTCAATAAACTGAACTCCATGACTCGATCAACCGGGCTTGCCTTGGGGTGACAAAAATCCAGTTGATGCCAATATATTTCGAAAACATACAAATCACTTTGCAGCTTTGAATATGTAGAAATGTATGAATGTAATTATGTAATGTAATGCAATGCAATGCAATGCATGTAAGTAGATGTATATACACAATATGATTGATATACATATGCATGTACATATACATATGTTTTTTCTTTCTAGGAATTTGCCCTGACGAAGCTTCCCAGCCTTTCTGTAGACTACACCTGCGCATCTTTGCCCTGACCGGCTGCGCGCTGATCGTGAGTTTCCAGGAGCCGCTAGCAGCCTGAACTGGGATAACACATCTCAGGTATTCCAGAATATATTCCCATACATATAAGTGGGATAATATATTCCCATACATATTCCTAGAACAACGGAGATATTGTTGGAATATATATATATATACATAGTCTGTATGGGAATATTTTTGGGAGAATCAACATGCTTTTGGGGGATTTGGATTCATTCAACAAGACTGGAGGTTTTTCACCATAAAATAAATATCGGGACTTCATATGATCAACCAACATGGGTGATTATGAGCATACCCTCTGGTAAACGTTTACATAACTATGGGAAGATCCACCATTTTTTATGGGAAAAAACTCACTATTTCTATGGCCATTTTCAATAGCTTTTTGTATGTTTACCAGAGGGTAATCCCTTCAAGAAGAATCTTAGCTCCAATGGAACCCCTATTTTTTTTATGAAATACCAAGGTTTCCAAGGCGGTTTTACAAAATCTTGGGATGGGATGGGATTACTATGGGATGGGCATTTTTCGGTGGCTTGATGAATTCGGACCATTCATTTTGGGTCGGGGTGCTCCGATGATCTCCAAAAGATGATTTTTCTTGAGTAGAAAAGCCAGGTTTTTTCTCCACCAAACACCAAGCATTATTTAAGAAGCGTTTTCATGGACATCCCATACGAATATCCCATACGAATATCCCAGTTATCCCAGTTGAATTTCCCATTAAAAAAACACATTTCTCATCGGTCCTTTCCCATGGAATTCCTCGGTCATTTCCGCAGGCCTTGCAGCCGCGAAGGCAGTGGATCTCCGTCAGTTGGAATTCCATCTACTGCGCCGCGCTCCTGGCTTGTGATGGGCCTTGGGAGGAAGTCCCAGACGTCGGAGGTTGGATTTTTCATGATTTTTTCATGATGATTAGAGGTTTTTTCGGAAGTAAATGGTGGATTTAGGATTTTCAAATCAGTTTCAGATGAACAGTTATCCATAAATTGAGGTTTTAAAATGGTTTCTGAATGGTTTCCAGTGGAAAAACTAGAGAAGGAAATGGTTCAGATTCTTCAGATTAGTCATCCCTTGCACCGCGGACACCATGGATTACCGTATAGCCCTAACATTGTTGTGGTCCCCATGGGGGTTGAATCCCCATGAGGAATGGCCCAGTTTTTTAAAGAAGGTTTTCTCTTACTGGTGCGGTGCTAAACGTAGGGTTGCTGGATGGGTTGGGAATGGGGTTGCTGGGATGATGACATTACGAATGTGATGACGATTATGGATCATTCCCGAAAATGCCCTGCGTAAGTTTAGCACCAGTAAGTTGACTTCACTTCTGAAACGTCGCTGCAACATGTGGAGGATTCTCCTTGAGTCATGTTTTTTCAAAAACAGCAGCTGTGCTGTTTCTGAATTTGGGTCCCCTGAATTCGATGTTTTTTTTCACATCACATGTTTTCCAACAAAGAAAGCGTCCCGGAAGCTGCATTCTTGGAGAACCTCAAGTATCATGTCATGTTGATGATAATGATAATAAAAATATATATATATACATATCCCATGATGTTCCCCAATTGTGTCCGGTAAAATTTCACCAGTTAAAATGACTGGCTGATTTTTATGACTAGGTCTATCCCTAAATTATTCCATATGATTTAAGAATTAAATCAATTACTTCCCGTATGATCCAAAAATTGCCCATGATTTCCCACAGATTTTTAAATTGGATTGCTTCAAATGGCTTAAAACAATCATCCCCAGCACGCCTAGTAGCTGACACCACGTGGCAGGTGAATTTGTTTCACATTTCGCTTCTACTCCAAGAACGACCTCGATCCCTGTGCAAGGTCAGCGAATGCCTCAAGCCGCTTAGGGTCACAGGCCAATGCCATCCCCGCATTAATAAAACATGGTTTGTATGAATAGGGGGATGATCATATGATACTTAAATGGTACCCACCCCAATTTGAAATTTTTCACAGCCGTTTGGCGTTTATTCATCCAGGGTTGACATTAGTGAACGATGATTTAGGGGGTGAAAGGGACGACAACTGTTGGGTTTATCGAACTAGTGAATGGCATGAAACTAAACCCAACAAGTCACTGGTTGAATCAACATGTCACTGGGTTGATGGTCGATCTTTTACTGGGTATACATATTTCTGGGACGAGTTTTCGCAAGGTAAACCAGTCGAATCGTGGCTGCAACTGCACCGGAAGTTCACCCTTGGCCAGTAGACCTGAAAGTGGCATGGCTTGGTTTCCCAAAATCTGTGGACCTGAAAATGGTGGATTTGTTTTTTTGTTTGGTTTCCAAATGGCCATTTTTTTTAAGGAAAAAATGAGGATTGACCAGCGGATTTAGAGACACCCTTTCTTCAGACCCATTTGAAAGCGGGGGATGAATATCCCAAGATTCACCATACATCCATTTTCAGACCATGTTTTATGGATGTAGGCATCGTTGCGAGCCGTGCGGCTTTTCATTGACTTCTGGGATCACTAAACGTTCTGCTTGGTGGTTTTACCAGCATTTTAGTAGACTTTTCATGGGTTTTCATGCTTGGTTGGTGGTTTTACAACCAAACATCCCTAGAGATTTTCGAATCCTTCAGGATCCCCTTAAAAACCTATGGTTCTCCCGCGGCCGCGGGAGGAAGAAGAATTGCAACGAGTTGGGGCAGCACAGCGGGGGTTTCTTCTGGGATTTGCATAGACATGGAAGTCTCAGAAGATCTTTTCACTTTTATTTTTCCATAAAACTTCTTGAAACACAGGTTCATCCAACATGACTGGGGAATCTACTTGGATGATTATTTTTTTGATGGCCCTAGAAAGGCAAATCCAAGTAGATATGGGTGGGTCCAACAAAAATTTCACAAACATCGCCGGTCCACCAGTGAGAGCTATGGGATGTCATGGGATATAGTAGCTATGGCCTGAGGGATACATAGGGGATTTTTAAACCACTTTTGATACCCTCTGGTAAACCAACATGGCTATGGAAAATCATCATTTTTAATGGGAAAACTCACTATAAATGGCCATTTTCAATAGCTATGTTAAATTACCAGAGGGTATCATAGTTGGATAGCGTTGAGAGATATGGGTCCCACGGTCCGACATTTTTTTTTGGCCATTCTAAACCATTCCCAAGGATGGGAGACACCCAAACATCAACACCAATTGGGGATAATTTAAGATTGGATTTACCACAGTACTGTTGTGTTTGAGCAATCATCATTCTGGGTAAATTATAACGACCTCACTGTTCTCCCTCATTGGAATCATGGTTTATTTTAGGGGAATCATCCCAAAATGGCCCAACAATTCAGGTGACTGTTTTGCCTGACGTTCCGATTGATGAGTTTGCGGCCTCCTTTTTCACATGACCTTGATATGAGACGTGTTAGACAAAGGAAGTCTGTTTCACAGTGACTTCACTGCAACAAGGTTCCCTCTGGGGCTTCGGCGATCTGCTAGTGAACGTGGAAGAAAGGCCTTATTTCAGGTTAGTGAAATACTATAATTTACCCAGATGATTGACAAAAAGCCTGCAAAATGATGTGGGTTACTAGCCTGGAGCATCCAGAAGCTCAAGCCTTAGAGGAAGGCCCCCAAATGAATGATGATTGTTATACAGCCATATGCCCTTTGGGAAAAATACAAAAAACTATGGAGAAGCACAATTTTTAAAAGAAAAATCAACTATAAATCACCATTTTCAATGGCTATGTTAAATTAGAGTACCAGAGGGTAATTATACTGTAGATGTACCTACCCAAAGCCCAGTTAGCATACGGCATGGTTGAAAAACTTTCCTATCGGTGGCCCTCCCTGTTGGATGGTATAGTCCGTAGCTGACATCGAAACAAAATCAAGACATACTCTGCCCGTGAATGTGTGTGTGTGTATATATATAATATAATATATATGTATATACCATGTCATGTTTTCCCAAAAACCACCATGTCATTTCTTCCGGCAAGCATTGCAAAGTCCTTTTTCCAAAATTGCCGCCAAAAAACGGTGCTTTCTTCAGCATGACTTTCAATGTACTTTAAAGTTACTGTACCTACTTTCTATATGAGCAGTCCTGTTTACATCGAGCAAACTAGTCCACATCATACCTTTCGATCAAGTCATTCAGACATGTGCAGGTATTCTCATGTCTACGTTATATGTTAGATTTGCTGGGGACGGTGTAGCTTTCATTTATATTGGCTCTAGTTTCCGAGAGCTGTGTCGCTGCTATCTTCCGTATGGTAAAACAGGGGAGCATCTTTGCAAACTCTGGGAGTGAGATCTTCTTTTTGCTAAAGCCATTCAGACCTGACCCTGTGCTTTTAGCTTCTCTCTTCCTCTCTCTCTCTCTCCCTCTCCCGGTGTATTTTTGACAGCGGTGAAACCAATATCAGTCGCTAGACCAAAACGATTAGACCAACACCAAATACCTCATACCTGACAAAGTAAGATCTGTAGCACTACTGCATGAACCATTTCAAGCTGTATGGGTTCGAGGTTGTCGCAGGTGTCGGAAATTGGGAAGCTGCTGTCTGAGGCTGTTGCTTCCAATTTCTGGGG
>Ga0126342_10017030_pt1 | contig 12602 bp, 11 predicted proteins | sample Cyp1metagenome_FD_92528 | JGI IMG/M metagenome (GOLD analysis project Ga0126342, IMG submission 92528) | Coral microbial communities from Lord Howe Island, Old Settlement Bay, Australia - Cyphastrea 1 metagenome | ecosystem: Host-associated > Invertebrates > Cnidaria > Coral ...
GGTTGTTGTGGTTGTTGTGGTTGTTGTGGTTGTTGTGGTTGTTGTGGTTGTTGTGGTTGTTGTGGTTGTTGTGGTTGTTGTGGTTGTTGTGGTGGTTGTGGTGGTTGTGGTGGTTGTGGTGGTGGTGGTGGTGGTGGCTGTAGCAGTAGCTGCTATAGTTGTAGTGTAGCGTGGTGCGGTTGAACGTCCAAAGTGCTCCGAAGCTGAGGCGATTTTTACATTTTGAGTTCGAAATCTGCTTCGCACCACAAGGGCGTGCACTTTTTCAGCATCTCAACTTCATAAAGTGTTCCGAGCGTGGTGTGTTTTAGCCATTTTGACTTCCAAATGTGCTGCACACCACAACCGTGTGCACTTTTTCAACATCTCAACTTCCAAAAATGCTGTGAATCCGCTGTGTCTTTCAATTTGTTGATTTCCACATGTGCTTCGCGCCACAACAGCGTGCAATTTTTGATCTCTCATCTCCCCGGATGGCCCCGCACCTGCCGCTTTTGCGAGCCTACTTTTCGACCCTCCGGAGCCACAAAACATTTTGAGAAAACACAGTGTTTCGCGACTTGTCTACCTTTTCGCGTTCCTGCATCTTCTTTCTTCTTCCTTTCTCTTCTCTGATCTTCTTCCTTCTACCTTTCTCTTCTCTGACTCTTCCCACCTCTGCTTTTCCATCTGTCCATATTGTCGGATTTTTGACTTCTAAACTTCCTTTGGTTAACTACATCCTTATTACAAGTTGTAAACACACCTATGAATGATGGTTAAATCACCATTAAACAATCACTCAACCAAGCACTTTCTAACTGTTTATCCATACATTACCTCCATTTTTCAATCGTTTTTCATGGTTAGGTCATATTGTTTGATGGGTTAAATCATATTTGATGATTCTTAAATCACATGTCTTTTGGTTAAATCAGATGTTTCCTTGTGAATCATCGCGTTTGTTTGTTTAATTACCACTTTTGTTGGTTAAATCACAAGTGTTGATGGTTTGATAAATATGTTTGATGGTGAAATACAATTGTGTTGGTTACAACTGTTGATGTTAGATTGTGAAGTCTGAACGTGTTTGATGGTGAAGTCTCCTTTTTTGCAAAGTCAAGTCACGATTTGATGGGTGAATCACCATCGTTCATACTTAAACCTCAATGTTTGACCTTTTTTGTTGGCTAAATCATGATTTTTGATAGTAAAAAATCCCATAACATCTCCATTTTTCTTGATAAATTCCAAATAAATAACAATCTTTATTGGGTAAATCCCATTAAATCATATTAAATCCACCCATTTTTGTAGCTTAACATCCTCTTAAATCCCCATCAAATATCACCGTCCGCAAACATCCCAACGGGGGCACTTGGAGGCGCTGTGCTCGCTCTTGTCGTCGGTGGTGAAGCGCACGGTCAACGAGCGACGCGGCATCTGGATCTGGCCGACCATCTGTACCGTGTGGACCTAGGAAGAACATGTTGAAGGATGATGGATGGCCAGGGATCACAATAAAACATCATTAAAGGATGATGGATGGCATGAAGGATGAACAGCAAAAACTTACTGGTGCTAAACGTAGGGAATGGGGTTGGACTGGGGGTTGCTGGGATGATTATTAGTGATGACTGGGATCATTCAGGAAATTCCCTACGTTTGGCACCAGTGAGAAAATGCTGGATTTAGTGAGGTTTAATCTACAAAAATGATGATTAAATGGTGATTAGACCAATAAAAATTGTGATTTAATGGCATTAAACTTACAAAAAGGGTGCCCTAATGGGATTCGAACTAGAAATTTGATGATAAATTGTGATTAAGTACTTTTGAATGGGACATACCCAATAAATATGATAATTTAACCAAGAACAACGATGATTTTAATGGGATTCACCCAAGAAAAGTGGTGAATATGGTGAATTAATAAAATTTAATGGGATAGAATGGGATGTATAAGCTACTTGCAGGTGCAGTTGGGGTTATAGATTGGTATAACTATGGCATTTTTTTAGCACCACAAGTTGGGATGTATTGTTATTAGAACTATATTAATCTATCCAGTCATATGACTGGAACTGCACCCCCCCCGAAGAAATCCAACGAACCCATGCAGCTGATGAAAACTCATGGAAGGTTAGCCCCTATTTGTTTGGCAACCCTGGGCCCCCACACCAAGCGATCAATGAAGTCGGCTGCGGTAAAGGCGGCACCTCGACGGTGATGCGGACGGGCTACTGAGGCTACTGAGGGCTTGCACTCTGCTGAAAAGCCCAAACATTTGAACTGGTTGGTGGTTTTAGCCATCTTGAAAAATATGAAAGTCATTGGGAAGGATTATCCCGATATTATGTTTGAAACCACCAAGCAGTAAAAAAAATATCTGATTGAAATATGTAGATGATTGGAATGTAGTCTATGGATTGTTTCTCTATTAAACAAATTTATTGAAATATGTGAATAATATATGTCCATCTCCATTGATATTGTTTCTTGCCATATGTGATCGGAGAAGACGGATTTTGATCAGTTGCAAATTCAGCAGCCCGTCCCTCAGGGATGTAAGTTCCCTTCTTTAATCAACGGAGCTTACTGATCTGGGCATCAATATCATCAAACGTAACTCAAAAGTGGGCTTTATGAAATATGTGTCGCTGTCAAGTGGGATCATGATTGAGACCAAAAACGGATATGAGGCCATGGTTCTTGACTATAGCTCCATTCCATTTTTGAAGCATTCTCTTTAGGAAATGGACACGTTTTCGTTTTTGTACAATCTACTGGAATTGAGCAGGGAGGTCATGTTTGCATTTTTGCTTTTGTTGGCATTGATGTAGATACCTGTATAGATGGCGATGCCTGCTTGTATCCAAACGTAATTTCTCATCACATCAACATTTGGTGGATCTTGAGGGACAAAGACACGATGCATTGACAAAAACCCCAGATTTGTAACTCCTGACTATAGATACGGGAGGTTACCCCAAGCGTATTGACACATATTGACAAAAACCAAGATCGCCTATGAATAAACTGACACTTTACTAATCCTGGGTTGACATTACCACATCCGAAAGAAAAGTGCGCCATCCGGTCTCCAGCAAATCCGATCCCTGGACAATTGGCACCTCCGAGTACGTCACGTTGCGCCTGCGCGCACGGTTGTGCACGGTGGACATATGAAGAATTCCTAACTGGGTCCATGTTCAACTCCAAACCTATAGGATCTAAAGCTTTAATTCTTACCAGTATTTATTTCAGTTTTCTCTAGAGATAAGATGTTCCCAAACATTGAGTTAAGACAATCATAAACAATCGCATGTCTCACTTTGCTTTCAGGGATGTGCTGGAAATGGAACTCAAAATCTGGAGCTTCCAACTTTGTTTCATGAAAAAACACCGGCCGTTTGTCACAATGACCCTTTTGCAAAAACACCAACGAAGCAATTAAACTCAAGAACTGCTGTCCAGGATCAAGAGTTCTTCTGTTGTATTTAGAATGTTGTTTTTGATTTCCCCAGGAATTGACTGAACACATTTGGACACATATCCATACATGTCTGAGTTCCCGTCAAAACTGGCTACAGTGCTTAATTAGGCTTAATTTTTGATCAGAGTATTTGATCATTACGTGACGACTTCCAACATGAGATGGTTCATCAATGGTAAACGGTAAAGTAAACTCAAATAAGGATGTTCTCTACCTCTTATTTTTCAGTTGTCTCACTTTTCTGTTTACTTCGGTGTTACTATCATACCTTTCGAACGATGAATCAACCTGTAAGAGTCCCCCGAAGTGGCCTCTTTCATATCTAACCTAAGCCCACAAGCACTAACCTCTGACTAAATGGGATGATCCTCCAAATAGGTGGCTTCCGTTGGTAGCTAAGTGTACAAACCTTGCACCCTGAAGCTATCCAGCTAAAATCATATTGGGGCTGCCCCAAACCCCTCCCAGAATCAATGCAGGATGGGCCCCCCCAGTTCTAAGTTGGTTTTAAAAACAATATAACACCCATTAACTACTTATAGTTATATCTACCATAAACCATGGTTCATTCAGCCACTTTTTTTTAGGCGACTGAACGCAACAACCAACGGGGGCCCCACCGCTCCCATCCTGATCCATGAGAACGATCTGCGATTTGGAGGCATAGGGTTTGTCATTGCCCTGGAGCCGGGAGCCAACCGGAAGTTGAGAGACCATAGATGGGGAAATGACTAAATGAAATTTTTTAATGATCTATTAATGCTGGATATTTATGGATGTTCGATATGGATCTTATTTGTTTTAATATGTTGTGCCTTAATATCGTTGAAGACCTCAGTTTGGAGTTACCCTCAGGTTTTTGGTGATGGTTCCAAACATTAAATAGGTTCATATTCCAAAATTGATCACGCATTTGTTGCTATACTCCACTTGTGCTGCTGATATCCCCTTGATTATTTTCTTTATCAACATGCTGTAGGTTGTTAATGCACCTTTTTTCAATCTACACCAGAGGTTTCACTGGCTGGTGGTTTCAACCCCTCTGAAAAATATGAAAGTCAGTTGGGATGATGAAATTCCCAATATATGGAAACATAAAAATCATGTTCCAAACCATCAACCAGTTCTCACAGCGACATGCTCCATGCCTTTCGTTCACGCGCCAGCGTTTGCGTAGCAAACCATCGACATGGCCCGATGCCTTTGCCATATTTTTTCACCTAGGATAAAAAAATCGGCAAACCGGACCTGCAAGCGCAATTGTGCCCGAGATGAACAAGGATTGACTAAAGCAATGGAGCGCAGCAAAAGAATATGCGTAGCATCGAAAGGATTGCAATAAGCAAATGATAATATTCAACGGCAAGGAACCCATCAGCCAAGATCATTTGGCAAGAAATGCCAATCGTTCCGTTATCGTCTTCGTTATCGTTCAAAGAAAGAAACAGATTCAGGAAAATGGCATGAACCAAGGGCAGTCTCAAAAACACGGCGGCCCACTTCTAAACTCTCACAGTTGCTTTTCCTCTTGCGTTGCTTGAGCCACCATCCAGTGGCGTGTCATCCTTGCGCAGTGGCCTATGCAAACCTGTGACATGCATCAACTGTCACACTGATAAAAACAGATACTACACATCCAACTGAGCATGACATGACATGGGTGAGTGCGGTGGATATATTTTTACACCCCACCTTGCCAAAAGTCCTTGCAGTTTGCAAGTTTTGGCACCTATTTGCACCTCACCTTACATTTACAAATTCTACAGTTCCGCAGGTAGTTGTTAGCGGAAAAACTGTGTCGCATGCATTTGCCTCTCACTTCCATATGCACTGATTGCATCACCACTTTGCTTTCACCACTTTGCCCAGCGTTCACCACAGCTGCCGCATGGGCTGATTGCTCCCTTTAAATTGAAGACCCCATTGCCTCCATGTCGTCAATCTGACGTCGTACTTCTTCTGCGGCATCGTGGTCACCTAACTCTTCATAGCGCGTAGCGCGCGACTGCAAGACACGAATTCCACGACGTAGGCTAGCTCTTGCTTCTGCCATAGCTTGCTCGATCTTGTCATTCTCCTCCTCTGTGGTCCGCACCGATGTTGGACAACATTGAGTTGGTTCCAAATTCTCTGATGATAGTCCCCAGCTTCAATCTTCAATTGAGCCATTAAAAATACAAGCTCATGAAACTGGGTATATGGTATTTCATTAAGAATGATATTCAAAATCCCAAAATACCAAAATGGTATTTCAACCTATCAACCCAGCTCATGAAATACTGTTCGGTCGATAGGTTTCCCACCGTTTCCCCTTCATGGATCTTCATGGACTATCACAATCCCTGTAGTCATCAACTACCAGGGGGTTTGAACACTGCTCAAGTGGTAGTACCATATTCATTACATTCCTGTTGTAAGGCTTCGATACTCCTAACATGGGATGCGACCGTGTAGAGTCGCCACGAGTCAAATGTAGATCATCTTCCGCACGGCCAACCATTGGTCAAAACCACATTCTTTTTTCTAAAAAAAAAATGTCAGTTTACCCCAGGGTATCCAAAAATCACAGAGGAAGTAAAATCACAATTTATTTTCTTGTACCCCATGAAAAATCACCATGTTACCTGGTTAAATCCCATTGAATCACCATGTATTTCTTGTTGGAAGTTGAAGGCTAGTCCCCCCTAAGGGTCACCCTAAAACGATAAAACAGGCGGGATTTTTTTGGTTCACTGCCATCAATGCCGATTAGAATGGGGTTACTATAGGCCCTTGTTGTTAGGAAGTTTATCTTTATAGGGCCATTGAATTTCCATATGCTTGCTCGGTACGGAAAGGTTTTCAACCATATTTATATAATGACTATTTTGAGTTTTACCTTTTGATGTGATGGTCCATATTCACATCTTGGTAGGTTTTTTTTCGCTCCATTCTTGGTGATTTTTAGTCACCAAATTCAGTGGCTATAATCATCAACCAACATGGGTTGTGTCTTGGCATCACTGATATGGCTTTGTCTGAAAATGTGGTACCCCTAAATCCACAAGTGTAGCATTGAATCGTCATAGATTTTTTCCTTTTGAAAAATTGCCATAAATTTGAGGTATTCCGTATCCACCGTTTTCAGACACACACACACACACCTATATATCACATTGAAATGATGGTCAATTGAACCCATAGAAACGACTCACTTGCGCCCAGATTGACCTAAACATACATTTATGTAGAACAACAACCATTTAGGGTCTACTTTTAGGGGACATAAGGGGGGGACTTGGGGACCAGGGGGTGATTAGGGAGGGGCTTGGCCAATTTCACCCCCAAGCATGAAAATGGTAAAATACCATCAAACCCACGGTAATTGCCATTAAATTTCATTTTATCATACTATCCTCATGTTGTTGGTTACATGATCAATCTTTGGTAGTCCACAAAAAAAAATGCGGTTTTGCTGGTTATGGTTATTGTCCATTTACATCAAACAACTCAAGGATTAAGTGAACTTTGATATAGTGGGATATCATGGGATTTTACTGGCCAGTCTGATATGCTTTTCCATGTAAATCATACCAACCTCATCTTGTGGCTTATATTTTCACGATTCTTCAATAACGAAACAAATATCCCATATCATCCCATAAAATTAACCATGATTAACCATTGTTAAGCCATCATTAACCATTATTAACCACTACTGGTTGGTGGCTTCAACCCCTCTGAAAAATATTGCCCGGTAATTATTAGTCAATTGGGGTTACTATTCTCAACATATGGAAAAATAAAATTCATGTTCCAAACCACCAACCAGACTATTAACCAGACTATTAACCACTATTAACCACTACTAACCATTATTAACCCATTGTTTAAGGCATTGTTAACCCACAAAATCACCAGCATTTCACCGCCGAAAAACCTGGTGCGGCTCCACGTCCTCACCGCGTTCGGCGGCTTTCATCAAGTACCTGGATGTCTCATGAATCATAGGAAAACCGTAGGAAAACCAAAGGAAAATGATGATTTAATGGCAAACATGGCTGGTTTATATAATCATTTATATAACCATAATATATAAGTGATATAAATTAATCTATTATAACTGATATAACTCATTATCATTATATCATCATCAACTATCATTATATCACTGGTTGGTGGTTTCCACCCCTCTGAAAACTCTGAGTTCGTCAGTTGGGATGATTCTTCCCAATATACGGAAAATAAAAAAATGTTCCAAACCAACCAGTGAAGAATATGGAGGCTTTATATGAACAATAATCCATGAATAATATGAATATTGTTATGGAGGTTTCCTATAATCCATGATGGTTTCCTTTAATCCATAACAATAATCCATCAAAAGCATTCTGCTTTGTAGCCATAGGAAACCTTCACATGGATTACATTGAGGGTACTGTACTTGGTGGGGCTACTAGCCACGAATCGCAAGCAAGTTATCTCCCTGGTGGCTCGAAGATGGGTCAGCATTTAGGGATAGCCTCTTAAACATAGGAAAACCCTAGGAAAACCCTAGGAAAATGAGGATTTAACCAACAAACATAGGATCATAGGGATTTCATGGGAAGTTTCCAGAAATGGGGGCACCCCAATAGCTGGATGGTTTATTTCATGGAAAATCCCAATCTAAAATAAATGATTTAGGGGTACCTCCATTTTAGGAAACTTCGATATGGGTCTTCAAGCAGTCATGGATTACCACGCATTGTTTATTAATATGGGATATTTATTAAGGGATTGTTAAAATCCATTTAGTCATGGGGTATCAAATGTATTCAATCATTGTTACTATATAAATATCATTCAATATCCCAAATATCAAGGTTAATGAAATAGGAATTCTGTAAACAAATCCGGGATATCAATATAGTAACAAACTTGATATGATATCTGGTCACTGTTTGGTGTATGGTAGTCAATGATGCCGATATTTGACCGGGATAAATGATGGTCATATTCAAGGGGATATACCCTCTCGTAAACAAACAGTTTGCTATTGAACATGGCCATAGAAATATTGAATTACCCATTAATAGCATGGTGATTTTTCGTCGTTTTTGTTAACGTTTACCATGTTTACTAGAGGGTAATTGAAATACAGAACCAACTGGCCATCTGAAAATGGTGGATTACCTCCCCAAATGGCAATTAAGAAAAAATAGCCACCAATGGTGGTTGCCCTACCCCTCCGAAGAATGATGGAGTTCGTCAGTTGGGATGATGACATTCCCATAGAAAAATCCCAACTGAATGGAAAGTCATAAAAATCCTTGGTTCCAAACCACCAACCAAATAGGGATAATGAATGATAATCTGGTTGGTGGTTTCAACCCCTCTGAAAAATATAATGATAGCCAATGGGAAGGATTATCCCATATATTATGGAACATAACAAATGTTTGAAACCACCAACCAGTAATTATAATGAACCAATATTGACCATGGGATTTTAGGTTTTTCCCAACAAAAAAATCAGACAAAGCCTCTAGTCCAGGAGCCGATGGTATCCATCGTAGACGTCAAAAAGTGATCATTTCTGCCAATGAAACCAACCGTTTGCGAACTGGAAAATCCATCATTTTTAATAGATAAATCAATGTAAATCATCTAGATCATCTATACATGGGCCATTTTCCAAGCTATGTTAGTACGATAATGTTAGCTGGTAGATAAGATATAAATATGGTTGCTTTACGTGCAATAGGTTGGAGCAAGCCACTATAAATCACCATCAAAATCATCAAAACACATTATATATGATTGCATGCTAGAAACCATGTTAGTAAATCACTATAGTCACTATAAACCACCATCACTAATGTTAGTAAAGCAATGCCGTGAACCGCCATACATTGATGCTTGAAACCCCAGCCATAGATGGTAAGTCATCGATGGTTGATCCTATGGAAACTCGCCATGTTTCAGAGGTAAATCAACGAACTAAATAGCACTTTTCACTTATGTTAAATTACCAGCTGGTTGGTGGTATACCTACCCCTCTGAAAAATATGAGTTCGTCAGTTGGGATAAAAAAATAAAATTCTGTTCCAAACCACCAACAGCCAGTGATAACTACCAGAGGGTAACTTCAGGTTTTTTCACAACTTGCACCAAAGAGCTGGGCTCCGCACAACTTGCGCAAGCGTGCGTTCTTGATGGGGAACTTGAAGGCATGATATGCGATCAGCAATTCACCTGTCATGGATGGCCATTTGAATAGACATATGATGATCAGCCATTGGATTTCGGGGCAGTGTATGTTCAGACAAACCCAAGCATGAATTGAATACCAAAAATGGTAATGCAGTATGTAAGCGAGAATCGATGGTGAAATCACATTCAAAAATGGTACAATTAGTGGAAATTGTGATTCATCCAGCAAAAAATGGTAAACATACGGAACATAGCCAGACACATAAATCTTCATGGCTACAAACTATGGCAACCTCAACATAGACAGAAGTTCTTAGAAGAGTGGAATCCTACAAATTATAGACATCCTGGTAATTTAACATAACTATGGAAAATCACCATGTTTAATGGGAAAACTCACTATAAATGGTCATTTTCCATAGTTATTTTGACATAGCCAGAGGGTATAACATCCTGGAAATGTCTATTTGGGGTACAGGTTGATCATAAGTAACTGCCATATGCTGTCCAAACATGACAATTACATATAACATTACCCCAAAAACGGAAAAGTGAATGAAACCTCAGGGATGTGACAGCTGGTGACCCCCAGTTATAAATGGATTATAATCCCATGAAAACTTTATCTGGTTGGTGGTGCAATAACCATCTTGAAAAATATGAGTTCGTCAATGGGAAGGATAACATCCCACGTATGAAATGGAAAATAACATGCGAAACCACCAGCCAGATAGACTAAAAAATGTATTTTTTGAATAGCCATGTTTGGGCAAATCCGTAGCCACCCGTCCGGTTTTCGATACATCCGCCATAAAACCCGGTGGGCTGACCGGTTTTTGTTCACTAATAACTTAGCTAACTCAAAGAGAGCACCACTTTGCTTGGTCGACCAGCATGTTCAGTCCCCATGTTTCTCTTAGTTTTGTTGCTTCAAGCACCATGTTTTTACCTTATCTTGGTTAAATCAACAAAACAGTGCAACGTTGAATCCCCCATTTTTAACCGTCGTTGAAACCGCGGACCGAAACGAGGCACACAATGGAGCGAAGATGCCCATCACGAAACGCACATAGAGCCGGAGCGACCTTCGCCGACGGTGTTTTCAAACTTCAGTTCCGAAATCAAACAAATATGGCTGCAGAATGGAGGGGGGTCATAGTTGGCTAAGTTGCTTTGTAAGTCCAATTTCAGAAAATCACATTATTTTTTTTACAAAGCAAAGCATACGTTTCACCATCTATTTTCAAGGGCCATGGCTTCTATAGCTATGTTAAATAACCGGAGTTGATCAGGAAATTGTTACAGTTTGAAATGGTTATGTGTGGATATATCCTAAATTGTTCCATAACATGAAATATCCTGATTCCATTTCATAGCATGAAATATCCTAGAATGGAATGAATTCCTGATTTTGAGGGCTTGAACTACCACAATCTGCTTTAGTTTGAAACGATTGTATCTGGTATTACAATGCATTACATAGTTATACCTATTTTGATGGGGATACAAGTAGACTAAATATATAAACATTTCAGTGGAGCTCTTTACCAACGATCCACAGGGTTATAACTTATTCTCTCGTGGCTTATATCGCGGGGCCACCAATAAAAAGAAACTACTTCATCAAAAATCAATGGATTCAATCAGCTGAGGATAAAACAGGTTCAATTCACCACTCTGGTTGGTGGTTTTAACCATCTTGAAAAATATGAGTTCGTCAATGGGAAGGATAACATCCCATATATGAAATGGAAAAAACAAATCATGTTTGAAACCACCAGCCAGCCACTGTGTTATTAGGATGTTCAGTATTTCTAATGCTGTAATGTTTGGGTAATGGTGAAGTCATTATCACAGTTACCTAACTATATGTTTGCGCTGAGGTCGTTTCAGGTCATTCTGTTCCTCCTGGGTAGACCATGAGGGTATTACCATTCATGTGCACCCAATGATAGATGGATTTTAACCACAATGACCACTTTAAAATCTATCAAATCTAATTTTAGTCGAAAAATTACATTATAATTAAAACCACCACAATGAACATAATACTGGTTGGTGGTTTCAACCCCTCTGAAAAATATAAAAGTCAGTTGGGATGATCATTCCCAATATATGGAGAAGTAAAATTCATGTTCCAAACCACCAACCAGGGTTTAATCAATGGATTGGTTTAAGGGAATTTTTACAGGGAAACCCCATGATTCATGGGAAAATCTATGGGTTCGTTCAGATCCTTCCCGAAAAAACTCATCCATTTGGTTCATCCAGTAGTACTTATTATTCAGATAGTACTACTGATGGTTCATCTAGTAGTTCTCAGATAGTACAAAACCTATTTCATGTAGATCTAGATTTACAAATTATAAAAAATGATCATATAAGATACCCTCTGGTAAACTAACATAGCTATGGAAAATCACCATTTTTAATGACTATTCTAACGGGGGGTATCCTATGGTTTCCTGGATGCTTCTCCCTGTTTCCTCAAGCCATGCCCCGGGTGCCCGTGCTGCGGTTGGCCATCAATCACTCCTCGGAAGCAGCTGTCAACACCTCAGGGATGTGACAGCGACTCCCGGGTAGAAATGGCTTATAATCCCATAAAAACTACTGTAGTTCTATATATCACCTATAAATCCATATAAATCCCATAGTGAAATTGGAAAACTATGTTATATTATATATATATTTATAGATATATCACCTATAAACTATAAACCATAGTTATTGGACTTATAAACCAACTTAGCTATCTTGGGGGGTTACAAATGGGGAACAAATACCCTTAACTATATATATAGATATACATATGTATATATATATACATATATATATATATACACTGGTAGGACAAAAGTTGCGCTTGTTGAGCTTCCCACAGTGAACGTGTTTGGTTTCTTCTTCTGCACACCCTTTCCCCTTAGAATCCTAGCATGGAGCTTTGTCGTAC
>Ga0126342_10017031_pt1 | contig 12602 bp, 9 predicted proteins | sample Cyp1metagenome_FD_92528 | JGI IMG/M metagenome (GOLD analysis project Ga0126342, IMG submission 92528) | Coral microbial communities from Lord Howe Island, Old Settlement Bay, Australia - Cyphastrea 1 metagenome | ecosystem: Host-associated > Invertebrates > Cnidaria > Coral ...
CATACATAATCATACATAATCATACATAATCATACATAATCATACATAATCATACATAATCATACATAATCATACATAATCATACATAATCATACATAATCATACATAATCATACATAATCATGCATACTCATGCATAATCATGCATAATCATACATAATCATACATAATCATACATACTCATGCATAATCATGCATAATCATACATAATCATACATAATCATACATATGTATATACATGCATAATCACACACGGATAATATCCTATCTTAGGTGCGCAAACCTTCAGCCACCAAGGATACTTTGCGGTTCACCCCAGTCAAGAAGTAGCTTATAAACTAGTCAAAGTAGGATCAGTAAACCAGTCAATAGTAGGATAAGTAGAGTCCTGATATGACTGGGATTATAATCCAGTCAATTACTGATGATTCAGTTGCACCACTTCCATGCCAGGGAAAGCCTTCCAGATTTCAGAAACAATACAATTTTTTGGAAACAGGCTCTGAGGAGTCGTCATAGTCATTTCCTTATCGTGCTTGACTGAGATCCTGCCTTAGAGTTTCTCTGGTTATACTGGTATGATTTGTGTTGTCATAATTTCGATAGACCATGCGACTTACTATACTTTCTTATTTTGTCCTGAAGGCTTCTCCCTTCTTAGGGTAATCATGGGGCTAGTATGCAACACTGTGGCGTCGAGTTTTTGTGACATCTTCATTTGCTTCATCCCTATCAATTGCGTGCCAAGATATAGTGATGTGATGTGATCTAGATGTGATCTAGAATCTATATGTGATCTTATATGATACACAATTTAATCAGAAACTTGTAGCTTCTTTCATTTCATTCCCTTCATCCCGAGCTCGACAGCTCTGTTTTGGCCAATGCGTGATAACTTCCCAGGTCTGCCTCTTACGGACTTCCAACAGCCCTGGGTGTGACCCGAAGCTTTGCGTCGTACACCTCGAGCATCTCTGCGATCAATGTGTTGTTCTACTGGTGGCGGCCCGATGTGACCTTTCTCCATTTGGAGCCCCAACAGGTGATTTTCCCAAGGCACGATGCTGATGCTTGGGAAAGAGGAGATAAAATAACTGCTTTACAGGGGGCGCACATTGGAAAGTTGGTGAATGTGAAGTTGGAAGGTATGGGTGGCATCGGTTCCAGAGTTCATGCCTTTTTGGACAATGTGGAGATCTCTTTGAAGGACATTGAGGGCGTTTTGGCGATTGCCACTGGAAAAAGTATTGCAGATGCTGCTTGTGACTGGATTACTTCCAATGAAGCCAAGTGGCAAAAATGGATTCCAGGAAAAACCGCATGTGGCCCTGGCTATGGTTTAATCAACCGAAGCCTGCAGTACGTTTCCTCCCGCAGCACGGCAGTCGACTGTGGCCTTTGCATTCCCGGTGGCTTCTCTGAGTTGGTGGTGGACAGTGTGGGGCGCACCCATCGCTGTACGGCCTGTGAAGCTGGCCATTATCAGCACCTGTCAGGGGAGACGTTTTGTGCTGCATGCGAAGTTGGAAGATTTCAGGCTGAGAGTGGCCAGTCGTTTTGTGCTCTATGCCCTTTAGGCAGATTTGCCAACTCCTCGGGTATGACATCCTGTGAAAGATGTGGCAATGGAACTCATTGGACGACAAATCGCCTTGTGAAGGTGGCAGGTGCAGGTGGTGAAAACGATGAAGACGAGAAGTGGATTGAGACCGAGGGAGCTCCTTCAGCAGATCTATGCCACTGTGTGGAGGGATGGTATTTGTACCATCCCCCTCCATCGGGCCAGGCGTCGGGCCATTCGACGTGCAGAGAGTGCAGCAGTGGCACCAGATGCGTCGGAGGCGAACTTCAGCTTCTCCAGGGCTATTTTTCCAGCCAAAAGGAGCCTGGAAATGTCTTCAGGTGCTTCAACTCCAATGGACGCTGTCCAGGTGGTTTGCCTGGCACTTGTGCTTCAGGGAGGGATACAAGCAGCGTAGATTGTGGACGGTGTTTACCTGGTTTGCGCGCGAAGGGTGCTGAATGCGTGCCTTGTGATGGAGTTGACTACTTCATTTTGGCCCTCCTCGGCTTCTTCTTCTGCCTCAGTAGTGGTACGTTGCATTTGGCGTCCTTACTGGCTTCTCGAAGCAAGAAGCAAACCAGCCTGATGAATGCAATCGTGGCTGTCAATCAGCTTGTGACTTTGTTCAAATTTGTTCAAAGACTATTCAAGTTTTTTCGTTTTCATACCCTGAAGAATTGGTAAATTAGGCCCGAAAAAGTGCCTCTTGACAACGACTGCCAAGAGCTTGCACAGCCACTAGTTAGGGTCTTGGTGGATTTTGCTACCTTGCGCAAGAGACAAATTGTTTGCCGGGTGCACGGCTCATATTTTTCCATCCTGCATTGCATAGATTCTTTTTCTTCGATTCCTTTTTCTCTAGGACTCTGGTTAAGCCTGCCAAGCAAAAGTCCAGGGGATCAAGGTTGACATGCTTGTCACGATTGATTTGGTCCTGATTTGGTCCAGCATCCCAAACAGTTTGCCCAAACACTTGACAAACCAAAGAACTGCTTGAGGCGACCTGCTTGCAGTTTCTGGCTGTGATGGGGCAACTTCACATTGACTGGGGAGAGCCTAAGTTGCAAAGGGACCGTGGGATAGCATTTTTGCGTTTGATTATTTAATAATTATTTTGATTGCTTGAGTTTTTCTTTAAGCATGTCATATGCTGATTGTTGTGTTAAATTCCATGGGTTTTCACTTTGTTTTTTGGTGCTGCTCAGGACCCTTTCAAGACGCTGCTGCGATCTATTGACTTTCTCTCTCCGAAGTTTTTGTGGGAACGGTTGGACGCCATCAACTGCTTCACGACACTGTCTCCGGTGAGCACATTTTTGCTGCAGAATCTTGGTGTGCCTGGGCTTTTGTGTGCTGGTCCTGTCCTAATTCATGTGATCTTGGGCGTGCTGCGGAAAGAATGGAAGCTACACCTACTTCTGGGCACCCTCGGACTGCTCTGTGTGCTTTTCGTGACCATGTCTTGCAACTCAATTCTTGAGCCTTTTCAGTGTGAACGACACCCAAATGGCTTGTTGACTATGCGCAGCAACCACGATGTATTCTGCACCTTTTCAGGTGTGCATCTAGATCTGTGCATTTTTGGATGGATCCTATACCTTTTTCCGATCCTTTTCTTAAGTGTCTGTTCCTGGATCCTGCTGAGTCAGCTGCCCAAGCGCCTGCAAGTGGCGGACATGAAGTTCTTGCAGGCGTGCTCCTTTCTGATTTTGCGCTTTCGTCCAGGAAGTGAGATCTTCGCCCTCTTTTTACTGCTGCGCAACATGCTGTTTGCATTTAGCCCTGTACTGAGAGGAGATGCTCCTTCACTGCTGATGATGCAGATTCTCATCTGCTTCAGCTTTGGTCTTGTGGCTTATTTCAAACCTTGGCCCACTCGATTGGCGACATGTGTTGATCTCTTTATGCACATGGCTTTGCTGCTGATTTTGATTTTTGGCACATTCTTTCTAGAGCTGCAGAATGCACATGCAACCATGGTGGTGTGCACAGTTATCGCCTTGCTTATGATGCTCGGCATTTTGGCCATGGCCGCCGATGGAATCATAAGGTATCTCTTGAGCCCGATCATCAAGCCTTATCGTTTCTTCCTTTGTCATCACAAAGGTGGTGCAGGCAGCTTGGCTCGGTGGCTGAAGATGGAACTGAGCCGTTCTGCCTCAAAAGTCTTCATCGACAGCGACAATCTCACTGACCTCACGCGACTTTTCACCATTGTCAGTGAACACGTGCAAACTGTCGTCATCATTGCATCGCCCGGAGTGCTAACTCGTAAGTGGTGTGTTGGAGAGATGGTGGCCGCCAGATTGCAACATGTGGATGCGGTACTATTGACCTTGCCCGCCTTTGTTCTGCCGGATCAACACTTCCTGAAAGCATTTGAAGGCATGATACCTGAAGTGAAGGAACTTGCCAGCTATGGATTTGGGGTAGCCGAGATTCTGGATACCTTTCGGTGGTTGAGCACCATCCCAGAGATTCCCTTGGAGAGAATCACTCTTGCAGCTTTCAATGATGTTGTGGCTGAATTGTTGAAGTCCAAGACACCCCACAATTTCCAAAATGAGAATCGGAACAGAACAGAATCGTCCAACTGTTTGATCCTGGCAGATTTAGACGACACGGAGGCTGTCGCAACAGCACATATTCTTTTGATCCTCATTGGCTCTGACATGATGCGTGTGCATGGTGCTTTCCCACAGGTGTTGAATGCTTTGGATTCCATCAATTCGGAGGACTTCGCAGAACTGTTTTTGATCATGATCTGTACCAAAGATTGCTTGGTCTCGTTTCAGATGGCCACGTGGCTCCTTGAAGCCTTGGACCTCTCTGGCGACGGCCATGGCGATGATGGCGACGATGGCGTCGGCGGTGGAAGCCATGGCGCGACATCGACATCTCCACTGTCTCCACTGTCTCCACTCTCCAACTATGCTGGCCAGGTTGGCAGTTATCTCCGCGGGCCGAGCTGGTCACAAAGTGCGCATGCCAAGATCTCAAAGCAGATCTTCATTCTTCCATTGGTGGCAGAAGACTTCCAAGTTCCATCCCGCAGCAGCTTTGAGAAGATTTTGAAGCAGGCCATTTTTTTTCAAATTGCCCTACCATTTGCACCAAAGGTGTCTTCAGAAAGCGATTTGAGGTTGAAGGCCAAGCAGATCACTGAGCGGTTGCGATCTGATGTGATGGGATCTTTGCAATCGAATTTTATGCTGGCGAGAGCCGCGAGTGCCTGGGGCCTTGAGAGATCCCGCAGCAACTTGAAAGGCACCAGTTTTTGGGTGTTTTTGGGTATTTTTTTGGATCTGAGATATATGACAATATATGATGATATTATGATCTACGATGGGTTTGTGATAAAGAATGCTAGGATGTAATATGATGTAAATTGTAATTTTGACTGAGACTTCTCGTACTGTAGTGGTTTTGCTTATGTGTGATCCTCATCTTTGTTTTCCGCCTGGCTAGATGTAAGGGGAAATAATGGAAAAGAATAGGAAAGATATTTGTCAATTTTCATCTTCTAAGCCCCACCAGGTAACCTGCATTTGTCTGGGTCACATTCCCTGACCTATGAACTTTGTAGCGAGACCACCGAAGAGACAGTGGAATGCAAATTCTGAGCTAAAATTTGCGGACTTTGAATGCAGATTTACCAATTTTTCTTGCTCAAGTAATTCTGAGCAGGATTTGGTGTACAGAATTTTCAGGTTTCACCAATGTCCTTGAATGCTTTGAATATTCTTGCATGTTTTCTCAAGTGCAAGGCGCGAAGCGGATCCAGCAAGCTTGCCAGGATGTTCCAGTTGGGCAGGTGTGACCACCAGAAAGGGTAACAAATTTCAACATATTTCGCGAATTTCTATCACAGATCATGTAAGGAAGCATCCTGGTGATGTAAGATACATCAGCCTATCCTGGCGTTTCACCCTCAGAACCTATGAATAGCTTGAGAGGCTGCGAGGCCGGGCAACGGATACTGAGTGCAGTTGGATCAAGTTAACACGGTTTGGTGTGGAACTGTTTGCATGTCATGCTTGCGACGTAGCTGTTTTATGATCACAACTTTGGCTTATGTCATGCCAGTCTCAGGTGCTGGTCTCAGTGTGTTTCTTGCACTGAAGCCCAAGTGAAACTCTGGTGAACGACAAATTGGCAACAAACCATATCCCTTTGGATTTGGATCCCTTTGGTTGAATTAGTTGAATTGCAGATATGCTCTTTTTATTTCCGCAGCATTCTGGTGCCCAAAGTCTTTCGTTCTGGTGCCTTGTACTCCCACTACGCCATGGCCAAGTATTCCCAGAACCAGTCCTGTGGCCACACTTGTCCCTGGGGCTCAGGAGATGACAACTTGCCACCGGATGCCTTCACCCAGGCAGCCATGAAGGCAGCCCGTCGCCGTGTGCCACAAGAGACTGTCAACTCCCAAGTGCAGGTGCAGCCGGAGACACAGCCAGAAAAGATGGACAGCGTTTGATCTCAGACTTCCCGTTCAGTTTCTGGGGAGAAGATTCAAGTTCAGCAAGATGTTGAAGGCAAGATGATGGAACTGCTCCAAAAGTGCCTTGACAAAAAGGTGATCGAGTTGCGGGATCTCAAGGCACCGGTGAAGATCGCCAAAGACATGGACTTCGATGTGAGAAGTTCATGTTCCACCGCGACAACTCGGTCGCAGGCTTCGTCTCGGCAGGAGAAGCAGCCCCAAAAGCCCCAAAAGCCCCAGCAGCCGACATCAAAAAAGACCCAGAGCAAAAAAGATCTCATGGATTGCTCTGCTCGTGACGCTGAGGTGAATGAGGTGAATGGTTATGAGGCCCTTGACCGCTATCCAGCTTTGTTGCGTGAAGTGAATGGCCTAAGTGATAAAGCTATCACACAAGGTCTCACGAGCACCGGCAAGCAGAAGCAAGCCATGAAGCTCTCAGATGCCTCTCTGGGAAAATTTGATGCCGACCAGTCACGCATTGCTTATCTTCAAATGCAGAAAAGTGCGGCAGAAGCTCGGAACAAGAACCGTTCAGCACTGACCTTTGGTGATGATGTGGGACCTTTCGATAAGAAGACCACGAAGACCACGGGACCTAAGGAGGTGACCATGGCCGGCAAACGAGCTCAAGCCCAGAAGCTCTCAGATGCTTCACTCGGGAAGTTTGATGTCGACCAATCTCAGATTGCATTCCGTGAGACACACAACAGTGCTGCTGAGATGCGAAACAAGAATCGTGTCGGCCAAGGGATTTTCTGAACATTCTGAACTGTCCTTAGAAACTTCAGATTTTGGGCATTTTGTATCATTTTGTCACATTTTGTTGACATATTTGACATATTTTGTCTTGTCATATTTTGTGATGCCAAATCCGGTTCCAGGGGCCTGACAGAGGCCTTTGTGAGCTCCACACAGCTTCAGTGCAGCTTCGGATTCCAACGGAATCTCCTTTGGTCTCCTTTGTACAATGCAATGCTGCTTGCTGTTAGTACACCGCGGCAGAAAGATCCGCGAAACAAACTGCGGAAGATTGGCTGACTGAGTCTTGTATAGATATTGATCACGAGGTGTAGCAATCAAAGCTTGATGTTGGCCATTGTTGGCCTATTCCGAACACAGTCATGAGGATGTCCAAAGAGTCCAAGAGCATTCTCATTCTAGTGAGAATCAGCTTGCCCATGAGGCTGCCATGGCTGACACAGTTGACATTGAGGCCATGGAAGTGCCGTTGCTGAAGCCTTCCATTTGAAGAGAATGACTAGGGAACAGATACGGGGCACGGCTTGCCACCCTTCTAGCGCAGGAAGTCAGTAAGTCTTGTTGATCTTTTGCATGAGAGCAATGAACAAGTGGAATCACAACATTGTGTCGGCGGCTTCTTTTCTGATTGTAGGATCAATTTGCCACAGTCTCTAGTCTGGTTTCTGTCTACATTTGGTGTCAACCCTGTTTCATTTCGTCCTTGATCCAGTCTGAGCTTTGGCATTTGGCGCTGAGTGCCCAAGAACTTGCGAGTCTACCATCTGAGCCAAGCATGGAGGCCTGTGCAGCACCTGTGGTAGCTCTGGCACCAAGAAAAACAGCAATTCTCCATAATTCTCCTAGATTTGTTGTTTTGGATTGCTTTTTATCTCTGCATTTCAGCTTCGCATCTGTGATGTTGAACTGAAGGTTTGGATCTAAGAATCAGCAAGGTGGTCTGAGTGATATCTTTGGGATTTTGCAGATTTGCAGGTTCGAAAGGTGGCGGGACACTGCATTTTGCTGGTGGCGGGACACGGTCAATACCATGCGCTGGATGCTCGCTGCGGACATCGTGGGGGGCCATTAGAAGAAGGCCTGGTTAGATGCAGTTTTTTAAACTTGTTTTCCCAGATGCTTAAAGTGTCTTTTTGCTTGGCTCGGCAGGCGACTTGGAAGACTTGGAAGACTTGGAAGGTCTTTTGGTTCGGTGCCCTTGGCATGGCAGACGCTACCGGGTCGACACCGGTTGTGAGGCGAAGTGGTCGCTCGTTTGTGATTTTGTGAGTTCCATTTGCTTACGACCGTCTCAAGCCATCAAACCAGTTGGTTCATGTCATGATTCATGTCATGATTCATGTCGGGTATGTCGTGTATGTCGGGTAGGTTGATATGGTCGTTGGTGCTGCATGTGCAAAGTTTAGTGTTGATTCAGGTGCTGCAAAGTGGGGAGACGCTTCCAACGCCCACGCAGCGCTGCCACAGCTTGCGCCTTGACAGCGACGGCGCCTTGCGTGTGCGACTGGCGCCCCGAGATGATCATGTGGCCTCGGACTGCAGTGTGGTTGTTGTGGTTGTGACACCTTGTGGTTGTGACACCGGTTGACACCTTGTGGCTGATGCAGTTGTTCCAGTTGCCAGAAAATGTCACAGCATGTCACAGCATGTCACAGCACGCGGATTCGTTTCTGATTCCATTGCCATTTGATGTGCCACTCCAGCCACTTGACCAGCCACTTGATGTGCCTTGACATGCCTTGACGTGCACTTCACAGGACGAGTTTGCTGCTATCGAAGATCCAAAGCCACCAGCTACAGCTGCGTCCTCGTTGCAGATTTGGCTTGGTGACAATCGCAAGGTGGGGGCCCGCTGGGGGTCCGGTGGGTGGTTTGAAGATATTAAGTGCGAATTCAGTGTTTTTGGATGTTTTTGGCACTTCTTGGATTTCAACCAGTCATTCCAGATGCAAATGGTGCACTGCTCAGTGACTGTGGGATCAATTTCTCAGGTATTTGAAATATTTTGAAATGTTTTGATACTTTGAATGCTGACAAACAACAAGGAGCAAAATAACGTTTTCCCCGTTTTCCGATTGTATGCGAGTCAGGAGCCGACTGGCAAAGAGGATTTCATTTCCGACGAGTTTCTTTTCTAACCAGACGTGACTGTAACGGACGTTATCTTTTGGAAGGCTTGGGAAGGGTGGATGGGTGGAGCTGCCAAGATGGATTACTTTTCCTCTTTATTCTGAGCTTATTCGGCTTATTGTTCTTTATTCACCTTGTTTGACGGGCTTTCTTGAAGGGCAATCTAGTTCTCATAGTTTGGATAGGCATGGACCATGGATAGGTTTGATAGGCTGGATAGGCTTCCATTGTGGTTCGAAATCGTGATGCATTCCCTGCCATCACAAAACAAATAAAAAAAAACACCAAAAAACACACATTGTGACTCATATTGCTCATGCATTTCAAATCTCTTTTGAGATTTGACAGATTTTTGTTGTGTTTTGATGGCTACCCGTCGAAATCCATGAGTTGAGTAGATTTCGGTTTCGATTTCTTTGGAAGAGTCTACTCAACTCATCTTTTGTAACGCGCCAAGTTTCGACGTCTGGGAAGAGTTGGATGAATTGGATGAGTTCGTTTCAGTGCCCACAGACCATTGGGGAGCTAAGCAGCTAAGCAGCTAGGCAGCTAGGCCATCTCGGGCTAGGCATCCCATTCTAAGTGTCGACTGAACCTGTGGAAAGGAAACTGTTGGTGCGGTGTTTTTCCTGCTGGCTTTCGGCGGCTTGGAGGCGATGGGTGCGAGTGAAGTGATATTTTGTTGAATCAAGTGTTGAATAATGTTGAAGAGTGACATGCATAGTGAATAATTCAATGTGTGTATATATATATGTATATATATATATGTATATATAATATTATATATATATATATATATGTATATATAGTTGAGGCAGAAATCGGAAATCGCATCATGGAGCGCCCTAGAATTCAAGACCTTGTCCAATTTCCGCAAATGATTGCGATAGGTTTAAGTGCGCTTCGCAATCAGAACATCCCCTATTGCATGGTTGGCTTCGATCTATCTGTGCTGTATTGAGCTTCAGCCTAACGATAGACTAAATGGCTGCACCAGACTGCAGTCGCAAGAGAGAAGGAACAATAACAAGATAGGAATAGCCGCAACGTGGCCAGATGTTGAGATCAAAGGTGACGCAGAATACACACATGCTGCAGGTGGCAAACATTGCCATGATAAGCTCTTGCGAATAAGGTTGACCAAGATCTTAGCATGTGGTCATGTGGATTGTCGCTGCGACATCAGCCAACGCCGCCAGCAGATGCCAGCAGCATGTAAACCACTTGAGGTGATTGAGGTGAATCCATCACCGAGGGATGGCCACTGGACGACTATCCAAGAGATGCAGGTTGCCCTGGGCACTATCTTTCTGCGGAGAGGCTTGGTGTTTCTCATGTGTCCAAGACTTGGCTCTGATTACAGACCTTTTCTCCATGTGATCTCTGATATGAAGCCTGTCAGCTCAAGACTTGAATGCGATCAAAGAACCTGCAAGGCTGCTGCGATTCGGTTCACACTACGACGACAGTGAGGCGTGTGTGACGGGGCACCCGTCAAAATCTGTCGTGGTGGATTTAAACTTACTTGATGCCTAAGCTTTTGGGAGGGTGCTATTTTCAGACCGCGCCAGACTTGCCGTATGCCTTTTTTTTTTGAGTTAATGTTTCCGCATCAGCAGTGGTGTTTTGCGAGTAATTATACTTTCCCCTTCTTGTCAGATTCACTCTTGCATCTAAATGGTTCTTTCGTCGTTGGTGTCCTTGGTGGTTTATCTTTCTGGATGGACAGTGTAGTTATATTTATCATTATTTATCCAGTGCTTTGGACAACATGGCAGTCCTACTTCCACAATTAAATCTTACCCTACAGTAGCGTGTATCATATTTTTCATTGTTCTGATGAAACGTTCCGCTACATTTGCGTGTGTTGAGTCAAGGTGATGATTTAGGTGATGCCTTCCTTGTCAAAGAACACGTTTAACCCCTTGACTATCTTGACTGGAAAGCACGATCATTATCAAAATGGAAAACACATGCAAACACATCTTTTTGGACACTTTCCTTCAAAACTGATAAGGCGTTTGCTCCTGATTTCTTCCTTTGATGGGGACGATGTTCCAAAAAAAACCTGCAGATGTCTACCACTCCATCTCTGGACTCACCATTCTGGACGCGCCTGTTCACCTTTTTTTTTAGAATGTTTTCATATCCATTGATATTCAAAGTTCACACATGGAGGGGTGTGTGGTGTGAGTGTGATTTTGAACCGCTGGATTTTCTGATAAGTTTGTTAAGTTTGTTGGGTTAGTGAGGTTAGTGTTTTCCATTTTTTTCGCATATCCACCCTGGTGATTGCGCCGAGGCCGGCTGTGTCTGACTGGGACAAGGGAAGTCAGAAGGCCGACTGTGCGCGGCCAACATCTCTGCAGCTTGCGTTCAAAGATGATCAAACATGATCAGCCAATTTTCGTAGCAAATGACTCCGAGGATTGAGGACTTTGCAGTTTGGTTCTTTTGAAGAGTTGAGTCAAAAGATGTGTCCAGACTCCACCGTGATAGCACGAGTGTGGTCACGCAGACACCAGTGTGTTTTTTTTTTTTTTACCGGAACAACTTTCTGTTTAATGCAGCTCACCTGCCAGTCTCATTTCAAGTTGTAATAGACATTGCTCATGATGTCTTCTCTGGATAGTCTCCTTGCCACATGTTTTCTCACACGGAAGAATCTTTACCTTTTAAGGCCATATACATGTTACATACATAAAATAAGTGCAAACTTTTGCAAACTATCGCACAAATTGACCGCGGAGAGTGAGGTAATCAACATCTACCCTGATAGAACAAAATCCTGTTGTCGCTTTATGTTGAATTTCTTTGTAAACATTTCTGTACGAATAGCAACACCCAAATGAGAGTCCAACACAACCCGGCCCAGACATCAGTTTTGATGCAGGTGTGACAGCTGACCGCGGATTGCCAAGTGGATCAGAGTTGAATGATGTTGAAGTTAAAAAGGTTTGTCTTACGATTTGCCATGTCCCTCAGCACACTGGTTATCAGGTTGTCACTTTTAACTTTGAAATCTTGCATCAGAGAATGATGTCCATGGAAGTCAAATCAGCATCCAGAGCAGTGATGAGGGGAATCTATGGAGGGAGAGCAGGAAGGAGTCATGGATTTCCAAGAGCTTCGGCATTGGGGTCGAAATTTGTCACACTCGTCCGCTCTATGCACCTGCTTCAAGACTTGTCGAAAGAGTCTCGCTGCTGACTCATCAGCCTGGCGGCTCAAAACAAAAAGGAAACAACCAGGTTCAAAGCAGGCCTTCAGATGCAGCAACTTTTCTGTCAATTTTTTATTCCTAAGCATCCCCAAGCCGTGTAAAGTAGTTCCGATGGAAACTTTTCTAAGTGATCCAGTGTTTAGTCTCTGATGGGAAAACAGGCAGGACAGCTGGACTGTGCATGTGCCAGAAAAGGCTGAAGAGTTGAATCATGAATCATGTTGAATCGTTGAAAATCCCTCTACGCAGCGTCTTGCAGATTTTCCTCATATAGTCACGACATGTCACGACATGTGACGGCGTCACCATGCGTCACCCAGCCTTAGGCTTCTTTGGGTTTGGATTTCTGGCAGGTGACGCTTTGGGCGCTGCTGAGTGTCCCTTGGCGTCCAAGCCGAAACAATCTATGCCATCTATGCCATCTATGCCATCTATGCC
>Ga0126342_10017032_pt1 | contig 12600 bp, 9 predicted proteins | sample Cyp1metagenome_FD_92528 | JGI IMG/M metagenome (GOLD analysis project Ga0126342, IMG submission 92528) | Coral microbial communities from Lord Howe Island, Old Settlement Bay, Australia - Cyphastrea 1 metagenome | ecosystem: Host-associated > Invertebrates > Cnidaria > Coral ...
AGAAGCACCAGTCAATCGTGGCACGTCCAAGCCCGGCACTTGGTGTTTTGTTTTGAGCAGCTTTTGACAATGCTTCGGTTCAGATTGATGTCATTGTTTACAACTTTCTGATGTATTTTTGTTCCTTTGCTCGCCTCTGAGCAAAGGGCTGAGGAGGATACCCTCAACATCATCGTTGGGCCCTTGAATGGTCATCGCCCAGGGGTTGTGATATGCCTCATGGCCATGTCGCCGCACAGGGTAAAAAATGATCGGATGGCCGGGTCACTGCTGCGCAACTATCCCCGAATGACCAAACATGCATATGCAATCTCATTTTAGTTTGGTGAATTATTATAATTATTGCGATTTATCCAGATTGTAGAGCCTATACCACATGTTCAGACATACCCAAATATCATATTCCTACTGGTCTATTCCATGATATCCCCATAAAATGCAGTGTTTTATAATGTTTTATTTACAGTATACCATTCAACAAAAACACAACGATTTCAAAACAGTGAAATGGGGATCGGTCAATTTACCTACAAAGTGGGGCCGCCTAAATAACTATGGTTTATGGCCTATGGCACTTATAAAATCATATAAATAGTTACTGGGGGTTGTAAATCAACTTACAACTGGGGGGGGCACATTGTAAGAAATTACCATATTTGGGGAAATTAAACATCCGGCTCTAATACCAGATTTTTTTTTTTAAGGTACCATCCGGGTACCAAAGGTTTTGCCCCATAAACACATGACCATTTTCGGATGCGACGCTGGATGCCCCGGTGCAGGACCAGCACGATCACCTCGACCATGACGTTGGAAGCAGCCCATGTGACCCGATGAGGGGCGACCATAACGGGGGTTGCCAGGAAGGATGACCTGGGGGATGACTGCGGGAGGATCATAGGATGATGGGATTACAATGGGATATCATGGCATTATCACGGGATAATCATGTGATTACAATGGGATAAAAATGGGATAATGATGGGATAATAGTGGTTATAGATGGTTATAGATGGTTATAGGATCATTCTGGATCATTAATAGACTATAACCATTATGAATGCATAATCCCCCTCGTCTATCCTTATCCTATCATGATGGGTAATAATGGTAATTATATGTAATATTATGCAATTATATGTAATTATAATAATAGGATAGTAGTTATATCCACCATTCACAATAGCTATATCATGTTATATCCGTGATTCATAGTAATTATCCTTTGGTAATCAAACACGGCTAATGGCTAGCTAGAAAATCCTGCAAATGGTGTTCTAATGGGAACATATCCTCTATAAATGGAGGATTTTTCATTGCCATGTTTTATTACCGGAGCATATAATAAATAAATAAATATATATATATATCAATGTGGTATTTAGCCAACCCAACTTGATATAATCCACAAGAATGGAGATTTACTGGAACGAATTTTGAATATGACTACCCTTAAGGGTAGATTTGATAATCAAACATGACATACCGGACATCCACCATATTTATGGGTGATTTTCCCAGCTAGAAACCTCTATTTAAGTATTCATTCATTTATTCATTCATTTATTTATTTATAGGGGAGTTAAGTATCTTGGATTGGCTAAGTCGATGATGTCTTATTTTCCCGGGAAATCCACTACTCGGGGAATCTGTTTGGGGAATATGTATTGACTTCCTTAATCAAATCCAAGTTATGGGAAATTCATCGAACTAAATAAGGCGATGTTTCCATGGCTGATTACTTGAGGGCAAACCAATTGGATGGGTAGCTTTAGTAAATTAAGTACGTACGTCTTTTGCTGTTTTTATGGGGATATCTTTTGTCACTTGAAGATACTTAAAGCTGGAGGAGTCGACTCGGTGTCGTGCAGTGTCGATCAGTTGGTCGTGAAGCAGTTGGTTCTGCAGCAAGGCATAGTCATAATATCGGAAAAGTCGTGTTTGATGCGGCTTAGATTTAAACAATTTTCACGAAAACTCATATTTCTTGCACTTGAACCTGTCAGTGGTCCCTCGCTATTGCTTTGGACGGCCATACTCTTTGCTCCGTGAGAAGCAGGATGAGGAAGAAGGAGACCAGGAGGGTGACAAACGTGATACGACAAAGGCTTACCACTTCAGAAAACTTGTTTGTACAAGATGCCCCAGGAAGTCCAGAACCTGTTCAGAACACCTCGAACAAGGTCTCACAGCAAGACCACCTTGGCCAACAAGGGTGTCAAGAAGGGACAAAAAGCCAGTGGGAAGTGGAGGCTCAGGGCGCTTCCTCCTTTACGTGGAAGGCAGCACCAACAGGTCATGACTCGCAGATGCCGTGTCAATATTTCTATAGTTTTCTCCCCATGTGTGGTGGCAATTTTTGACTTGATCTATGGCCAACATTACTGACCCCAAAAAATGAATCGCTCAATGCTCCATAGATTGTCAGTTTTCTGAGCCTTGAAACCGCCGTTTTTATTAAGCCGGCAGAATGCCAATGTTGGGGCTCAAGTCAAGTAGCCTCTGGTAATTTAACATAGCTATTGAATATTGCCATTGATGGTTGATTTTCCATGATTTTCCATAGTTATGTTAGTTTACCAGAGGGTACGTACTCTCAAAATGCTACCCACTTGGGAGGTACTTGTGGTGAGTCCCCGGCACTTGATGAAACTCTACCGCGATTGCCGGCTCCAAGATTTGCGCCTGGAATGAAAAACATGGGGGATGCTGGGGTGCAATTGAGGTTACAAATGGATACCCCCTGGTAAACTTACAAAAAACTATGGGAAATCACAATTGTTAATGGGTAAATCCACTATAAATGGGCCATTTTCAATAGCTATGTTTGTTTACCAGAGGGTAACTATGTTTGTTTACCAGAGGGTAACATCATCTAACCATGGTTATTAACCAGAAGTTAGGATATAAGCCTATAACTGTAGTTGTATATCCGCTTGCAACTGGAACTGCACTTCCAAGTTAATTTATTTTGGTGGGCAATAACAATCTGAAGAATGGAAAAGAGTTATTCTTCACTACTTGTTGTGGATTATAAGATATGATGTTGGTAAATGGGTATTTATGGTCTTTATGGTTCGTTATATGTAGGTAGTACTGATCCCCTGACCATTGAAGATATACTACATAATGGGAGAACCCATAAGTAACTAAAGATATACCATAAGGTAGTTTAAGATATTACCCTCTGATAATTTAACATAGCTATTGAAAATTGCCATTTATAGTGGATTTACCCATTGAAAATTGTGATTTTCCATTGTTATGTTAGTTTACCAGAGGGTAACAGACATTGCAAGACGGTGTAGGAAGATGGCCAAGGGAACGCAACCCCCAAAGAGATCGACAAGGGAATCTTCACAATGATCACAATGGAGATTCACTTTTCTATCTTTTTGGGGGCTATATGAGATCCCATGAGATAGACACAGGATTTTCCGTTGGCTCGACTTGATTTCCCGTGATCAATGAGATGTGCTGCGGCTGCACCCTCAAAAGTGTTCACAGACGCTACCTTCGATGCCTCTGAACAGTTTGACTGGATTGACAACCCACTCTAAAGAAAAAAAACACCAATGGCTTTTCCATGATTTCCCCAGTTTCCACTGAACATGTTCGGATGATTTTTTTTTAACCCATGACTTCAGAAACCCCAAAGTTTGCGGCTTAAGCCCCTACGTGTACGGCTGGAATCCGCATTTTTAGCGCTTAAATCACCATTTGTGTTAGTTCAACCATGTTAAATCTCCATGTTCCCAGGTAAAACCTCCATTTTTGGTTGGTAAAACCATGTAAAATCCTTCATCTTGAGTGCTTGGTTGCCCACCTTTTCTGTTGGTTCCGCATCACTTTTAAGTGGTCTCACCTGACCCAGCGGCCCAGGTTAGAGCCAGTGGAAGTTGAAGAGGTCTACAACGAGGCCGGAGATTCACCAAGAGGGAAATCCAAACGATCAATGGGGGGTTCCATTGGCTTCCATAAATGGGGGGGGTACAATGGAGGAGTGGTGACAAAACATGTTATAACTAACCACCCAGGGAAAGCCATGATTTCAGGAAAACGATCATTAACAATGATTAGTGGTGGTTAATACATATATATATACTGGTTGGTGATTTGGAACATGTTTTATGACTTTCCATTCAGTTGGGAATGCAATCATCCCAGCTGACGAACTCATATTTTTCAGAGGGGTTAAACCACCAAACAGCAATGATGTGGGGAAAACAATCATTAACCACCCAGGGTGGGATGTTTATCAACCGCCTGAATATTGAATTGATTTTATGATGTGGGTAGTTTTTGAGGGTTTCCAAACTATGGGGGTACCCCCATAGCTGGATGGTTTCATGGAAAATACATCTATAAATGGATGATTTGGATTGATTTGGGGTAGCCCCATCTTGACGGAAACCTCCATTTGATGAATAGGTCGAAGTTAAAGACCCAGGGGACTGCAGATTGTAATGTATATTGAAGATTATTTAAGTATTTAATCATCCAATAATGAATATCACCAAATTTTAGGGGTAACGAAATTGACCGATACCCATCAGGTGAATGGTTTTCCTTTTACATGTTATATTTCTGCTTTTAAAGATAAGATGGGATGAAGCCCATTGACATATGAAGGAAGGAGCGCTTATCCCAGGCATCCGTGGGACCCAACGCAATGACGAGTGCGGAGTTGTGAATGCAACGGAGCTGTTGAGCCCGGCAATGGCTGTTTCCCACAATTGGGCTACCCAAAAACGAGAGCTTTTCCTATTTTCCAAGGTTTATGAATTTTCGGATTTTCGATGATTTTGGGGACTCTCATTTTAAGAAAACTGATAGAAACCATCAGATTTATTCTCTTCAGAATTGCTGGCAATAAGAGTAACTACTTGCAAGTCCCAGAGTCTGGAGGATATCCTGGGTACCCTCTGACAATCATCCCAGAGCCGACCCCATCAGCGCCATGGACACATCACATGCGCTATGGTCAATTGAGTCCATTTGTACCCCATATTTATATATATATAACATAAATATATCCATATATTCATCACATATATAATCATATATATATATATATATATAATTATATATAGTGTATATATATATGTTTACATCTATATATGTTTACATCTATATATATGTTTATGCACATATATATATATATATAAATACGTGTATATTATATATATATGTTATATTTATATACATATACATGTGTTTACATATGCTGATACAGTTACATCACATCATGTCCCATAAAATGTCGGCCCCATTGTACCCTATGGCAATATCCTATGAACTCGCTGGCGACAGGTGAAGATGCACCACGCCATCAACAACTTCGTCTCTCGGATAGTGGGTGGTTCACCATGGGTTTGGGTGGCTTCCACGTTGTGAACCATTTACCCTCCGGTAAACTAAGAGTTTGCTATTGAAAATGGTCATTTATAGTTGATTTTCCCATTAGAAATGGTGATTTTCCATAGCTATGTTAAATTACCAGAGGGTAACATCATGGTATGAATAACCGGATCATGAAACATGGTGAATCTATAACATGAATCATGGTGATCTTTTTATATCTTTTCCTATTTTACATCATTCATTGTCAAACATGGTGATCTTTTTTATGTATAGTGGGATTGATGGGGAAATCTGTGACAATGTGACGTAACTATCAACCACTGCGATCATCCGCTGGAAAAGTGAGGTGTAAGCTACCTTGGGATGGACCACTAAGCAGACAGTATGGAGGGTACCCTCTGGTAAACTAAGAGTTTGCGAACTGGAAAATGGCCATGCATAGCGAGTGTTCCCATTAAAAATGCTGATTTTCCATAGTTATGTTAGTTTACCAGAGGGTACTTACCTCAGGAAGACGTTCAACGCTTCGAAACCGGCCTATCTCTGGATATGTTCGTGGAGGCACTGGGGACACGAGGTGAAGACTGGCAGCGCTTCGGCCATGTCTCATGCGCCAGTGTGAGGTAAATGACCAGTTTTTGTTTGCTAAGGAAACTGTTAAGGGAAGCAATGTAATAATGTATTAATAATGTATTATCATGTATCAGTATCATAACACATCATAAATCAATATTTGTTATCATGTATCAGTATCATAACACATCATAAATAAAGGTGTACAAAAGATTGGACAGCTGTTTGTGCATTTGATTTTACGGCACAGGTCGGTGAATCTGCAACAAAAAACGGTGATCTGCGGGATGAGCATTAAACTACTTAGAGTATCAGCCCACTTAATAGCTGGTTGGTAACCATAGTTATAAGATGTTATAAACCACTTACATGTGGTATAACTCACTTAGGGCACTTACTAACCAGGGGTACCAGTTTCTAATGGGGATCCTCAAGTACCCAATTATTGCTAAGTCATGGGGATAGCCCCAAATCATCCAAAATCAGACCATGTCAGTGTTGAAACGCCACCGAAAAGGCGTTGCTGACGATGGCCTTTCGCACGCAGCTGGACGACGTCGCACCAACGGCGCCTTGGAACGCATTGGACATGGTTCGATGGGTCTTATGTGGAAAAATAGGACGAGGTTATGTAGGTTTGTATGGTTTTATAACTTTTTTTTTACAAGATACGGTCTGAAAATTATATGGTTTTGTATTGTTTTTGCTATCGTCTTTTATGTTGTCATATGGTTTTACACTGAACACGTACATGAACATACGGATTGGTTGATGAAAAAATGTTGTGTTTGTGGTGAAATTCACGGTCTTTTAGTGGCTACGCTGGCTCCCTAAATTGGACATGTAACCCAAAAGACTACGTTTTTTTGCTGGATACTATGATCCGGCCAGCGTTACCAGTGTTAGATTTAGGGTGTGTATGTCAATCGGGAAACTGGTGATAAACAACAGGAGTGTACGTAAACATTGAACACGGTAAATTTTGTAGATCACGCTCTATGTTAGGCCGTACAGATGGTGATTAGACCCCAAACAATCTATCCAGAGTCAAGTGAAACTGATTTGCGACGTGACGAACATATTTTTGGGATGGGTTAAACCAATCATGGCTATGTGACCAATTTTACCAAAGGTGACCCCTCAATGATGAGGGTTCATGAAGGGTTTACTAACCAGCAACGAAAATGTTTAAGGGTTTATCAACCAGCTATCATTGGTGGTTCGTTTTTTTCCCGACATCTTTGTGTGGGGTTCTTGTTTTTGTTTCTGTATCCCGTCCGCTCCTCCTCCCATCCTCCTCTCCCTCCTCGGCCACCTCCTCCGCACAACTTTGTCACACACAACTTTGTCACACACCATCCTTCATTGTCACACACAACTTTGTCACACGCCATCTTTGGTCACACACACAACTTTGTCACACACCATCCTTCATTGTCACACACAACTTGTTCACACACCATCATTGTCACACACAACTTTGTCACACGCCATCTTTGGTCACACACAACTTTGTCACATTCAACTTTGTCACACACACACAACTTTTTCACACACCATCCTTCATTGTCACACACATGTCACACACCACTTTGTCACACACACAACTTTGTCACATACAACTTTGTGACACACCACTTTGTCACGCACCATCTTCATTGTCACACACGCAACTTTGTCACACACACAACTTTGTTACACACCTGCGTGGCAAGCATGTCAGTGTCCACCTTCGTTCTACGCGGCAGGTGTGGCACTTATGGGTCTGGTGGCGCGCTTGGTCGCCGTTGGTCGCCCGGGGCGCCGCGGCACTTTGCATGGCAGGCGTGGCACTTGGCGACATCCACCGTCACTTTGCGTGGCAGGCGTGGCACTTGCTCACATCGCCCTTCGTTTTGCGTGGCAGGCGTGGCACTTCTGGCACTGGGTTGGGTCTGGTGCAGGCGTGGCACTTGGCGACATCCACCGTCACTTTCCATGGCAGGCGTGGCACGTGGCAACATCGACCTTCGTTTTGCGTGGCAGGCGTGGCCCTTGGTGACATCCACGCTGCAAGTGAATCCATCTCTCTCAAAATACAACTTTGCCACGCACAACTTTGTCATGCACAATCTTTCACACACGTCTCTCTCACATGCAACTTCTCTCTCACATCTTTGTCACACAATTTTGTCACACACACACAACTTTGTCACGCACAATTCTTTCACACACAACATTGTCACAGACAACTTTGTCACACACAACTTTGTCACACACACAGCTTGGTCACACACACACAACTTTGTCACAGACAATCTTTCTCACAACTACTTTGTCACACACAACTACTTTGTCACACACAACTTTGTCACATACAACTTGGCACACTTTGTCACACACACACAATCTTTCTCACACAACTTTGTCACACACAGCTCTTTCACACACACACAACTTTGTCACAGGCAATCTTTCACACACAACTTTGTCACACACACAGCCTTTCACGCACATCTTTGTCACACACATTGTCACACACAATCTGTCACACACACAGAGCCTTGTCACACACACAATCTTTTACACACAAATTTGTCAGAGTTGTGTTCGCATGCAACTTTTAAAATTATCGATCCTCCACCATCTCCATTGCCCTTTCTGCTTTCTCCGTGCCGCTTCAACCATTTTTCTGATTATTGGAAGAAGTTGACTTGTGGGGTTCTTCGCTCCTTTAACTGCTTATGTATGCTTATGTTAGATTTGGTTTTTGGTTATACATGTTTCATTATACTATAATGGTTGGTTTGTAACTTTTAAAAATATGATATATCAACCAGTTATCATTGGCTAGTTATATTACCAATTATATATGATTATATAGGTAAATCCATTGGTAAGCCAATTCTTCTAAAGATTGGTTCAAATGGGTTAAGTCTCAGAGGCTTGGACATCCTGATCTTTGGTACTGAGATGAAGAAAAGAAAGTACATTTTGAAGTGGTTGATCCACTCACACAATGATGAGATTGCTGAATACACATATATATATACATATATATATTTACATAACATACATACATATCATATAGAATATCAGCGAATGTCTTGTTGAAACACAGTTTCAACCAACTCTCAGAACAAATCCGAGCTTCCAGCATGCACGGGGAGGATCATCAGCAGTTCAACATCATCACCTGGTTGTTCATGGGCGAATCATCGAAGTAAATGGTTTGTTTAAGTTGTTTTCCATACCAAAGCTATGTTGGTATCCAAGATAAAATCCACATCGTTATCTCTAAATGCAGTATGTTCCAAGTTGATCTCCATTGATCTCACATCAAACTGAGGCATTTCACGAAAAGTTGGACCATATGCTGGAAAATTACCTGGTGCCCTTTGCGGGCTCTCAAAGGGACGAGCTGCTCAGTTGAAGGGAGACCGAGGGAGGTGGGTTACGCTACCCTTTTTTTCGGGGACTACCATGGGATATGGTACATATTTATATATAAATAAATAAATAAATAGATGTAATATCACCACCTTTTTCGTGGGGTGTGAGCATGGGGGACGTTCAAAAAATGTAAGCAACAATTTTAACCCCTTCGTATTTTTTCCCGATGGGAACGGCTATATGTATGTTAGACCCCCCCACGTCACAAACCGAGCCCCGGAAGATTTACAATTGGAGAGGGGGGTAAGGTAAAAAAATTTCAATGTCCGACCCATTGTCCGAAAACTGTCTCCAAGAAGTTTGCAGATGTGTGTAATCAACCTACACCTAAGGTCCATATTTCCTTGCAGAAGCTGTTCAAAATAGATGGTAAGGCCAAAGATAAAATCATGTATCCGTCACACACCTGAGGTCCATTCTCCTTGCAGAAACATAAAGGCTCATAAAGGGCTTACTATAGGTGCCCCATCAGGATTCATTTTAGGCCCACTTCAGGTTCATTTGAGGTGCATTTGAGATCATTTTGTTGCTAAACTTGCGTTTCATATTGGTTGTCAAGCTTTGAAGACGTACAGTTTGGCACAATTAGACACATTAAACACGAAATTATGGACCTTTGGTGTAGGATGGTTACATGAGTTTATCTTGATTTTATCATCTACTTTGAGCTGTTTCTGCAAGGAAATATGGACCTTAGGTATAGGATGTTTACATGATTTTTACACCTGTGCTCAATTGCTGTCTCACAGGCAGGAGGTAAATTTGAAGACCTTCAACATCCCATTTTACATTTATTTGAAGTGCAAGGATTTTCCAGTACTTTGCAAGGAATAATATACCTTGTATATATACCTCTATGTTACATGTGGAATGATAAAAAAGGTGCAGAAAAAATGTAGAGTGTATTGGAAATACCAAGCAATTGGTGCCGTACAAACTTTCAATTTGCATTTTTGACTTTTTGCAATTCTGCAGCTATTTGCAGACCTTCACACTATGATTTTACATTTTTTTTCATTTTCTTGCCTTTTTTTCAAAAATGCAATCTTACATTTTGAACGCCCCCTGCGTTTTTTTTTAAAGAAAATAAATGAAATCCCGTTAAGAATGAGGGGACCTACTAAAATGAAATTTTGCAAATAGAACGTAGTTGGAAAATAAATGTTTGCTGACATTTACCAGGCCCCCTCCCTCAAAAACGTCTAAATTGTGTTTTGCAATTTGGGTACGTCCCCCCCCTTAAAAGGGCAGTGATTATATGATAGTAATAGCCTATAGCCAACTTGATGTGAGTTTCTTTGAAAATGGGGCGTTCGGTAAAAACCTCTAAATTCGCCCTTGAATAGGAAAACATATGCTTACAAAACGGATCTGGAGGTAATTAGGTTATTTTCAGACAAACCAAAATGTCTGATGTTTGCCTTATAGATCTCTAGTGAGGAAACATCACGAAGGACTGGCCATGAGGAGTTTCATCGTTCAAAAAGAACAAATGAAAGGCATGCAGCATGTGTTTGCTGTTTATATGAACGGGGAAATCAACAGACCTGAAGGAAGTACTTTAGATTTGGTCGGTTCCCATTGAGATCATAGTGTGATTTTCATGAGATTTGAACTGATCTTATTCCCTCTTGCTGTGCTTGTCCACACCCGTTCTACCCACGTTTTGTTTGTCCGGTGTCAAAATCTCAGAACTATAACTAACAGTTTGTTTCCCATATGTGCAGTATTCTATTATATATGTTATCATCATTTTTCCATCCAGAATCCATTGGTCGGGGTAACTCAGAAACTGCGGACGCATCCCAGTGTGGTCTACCAGCTGTTGGTGGATGAGAGCTTGGATGAGCTGATCGACGAGTTCTCTCCCAGGTGCTTCAGATGAGGATGGATCAAGTTACATCAGCAGGTGGTGAAGATCCATAAATTCATGGATGTTACCTATGATTGTTTTTGTTAAACTTCAATGATTTAGGATCAAGTCACATTATGATCTTATCCATGGATGATCCATCAAGCTCAATGATTTGTTTATTGATATTACATGATTGTACCTATGATTCTGCAATGCTACCCATTGATGTCTGGGATGTTACTAAGCTGTTTTTTTTTGGATGTTACCTACGGCCTATGGATTTTTATGGATGTGACCATATGTGACCTATGTGTTTTTGGGATTGTGGCCTATGAATTTCCATACTTTTGGGTGATTAAAACCCATAAATCTACCAGTAGTACCGCACAAGGCGGTGGCGGAAGTTTCAAAAATAGGAAACCTATAGGAGAGGTTGGTTGTTGTGAATCACGGATGGCAGAGCGAAACCACTGATGGACCGAAAGGTGATTGATGTCTCCTCTCTTTCTCTCTCTTTCTCTGACTATCTACCTACCTACTTACCTACCGATGTATCTATCTATCTATCTATCTATCTATCTATCATTCTATCTATCTATCTAACTATCTATCTATCTAACTATCTGTCTATCTATCTAACTATCTATCTATCTTTCTATCTCTCTCTCTCTCTTTCATCTGTCTAACTGTCTACCTGTCTATCTGTCTGTCTATCTATCTTTCTATCCGTCTATCTATCTATCTATCTATCTCTCTCTCTCTCTCTCTCGCTTTCATCTGTCTATTTGTCTAGCTGTCTACCTTTCTATCTGTCTATCTATCTATCTGTCTATCTATCTATCTATCTATCAATCATTCTATCTATCTATCTAACTATCTATCTATCTAACTAACTATCTATCAATCTATCTATCTATCTCTCTCTCTCTCTTTCATCTGTCTAGCTGTCTACCTGTCTATCTGTCTATCTATCTATCTGTCTATCTATCTATCTCTCTCTCTCTCTCACTTTCATCTGTCTAGCTGTCTACCTGTCTATCTGTCTATCTATCTATCTATCTGTCTATCTGTCTACCTGTCTATCTGTGGTGCAGTGTCACTCAGTGTAATGTAGTGTAATGTAGTGTAGTGTAGTGGAGTGTAGTGGAGTGTAGTTGTGTAGTTGTAGTCGTGTAATGTAGTGTAGTGAAGTGTAGTGGAGTGTAGTGTAGTGTAATGTAGTGTAGTGGAGTGTAGTGTAATGTAGTGTAGTGTAGTGTAGCGTAATTTAGTGTAGTGGAGTGTAGTGGAGTGTAGTGGAGTGTAGTTGTGTAGTTGTAGTTGTAGTGTTGTGGAGTGTAGTGTAATGTAGTGTAGTGGAGTGTAGTGTAGTGTAA
>Ga0126342_10017033_pt1 | contig 12600 bp, 8 predicted proteins | sample Cyp1metagenome_FD_92528 | JGI IMG/M metagenome (GOLD analysis project Ga0126342, IMG submission 92528) | Coral microbial communities from Lord Howe Island, Old Settlement Bay, Australia - Cyphastrea 1 metagenome | ecosystem: Host-associated > Invertebrates > Cnidaria > Coral ...
GCCACTCATGAGGTACCCCCTTGAAAAATTGTCTGGATGCTGCCCTTTTTAATAAGGGTTTAATAAGGCATCTAATTATCTGGAAAACCTTGCATTTTAAAGCTTTAACATAATTATGGCTTTCTAAAGTAAAAGGACCAGCTTTACCCAAAGAAAGGTGGAAAACGTTTTTTTTACTCCCAAAAGTTGGTGCTCACAATAGAGTACCATCCACACAATTATATTATTGAGTAACTGAGCCACTCATAGGGTAATTAATTTAGAAATCAAAAAAAGGAAGCAATGAAAAAAATGAAAAAACATAAATAACAATAAAAAATCAAATAAAAATAAAAACAACTTCAAAAATAATGAATAAAAATAAAATAACAATAAACAAATAACAAATAAAAAATTGAAGAATTCAATAAAGCATTTCAAAAATAAATAAAAAATATAATTAAAAAACAACTGGAACAAAAAAACTCACAATAGAGGCCCCCCCCCCCAAGAATCAGCAAGATACTGCATTAGGAGCAAGAAATTTCTCACAATAGGGTACCATCTTACTAATCAGAGGATTACATTAATGTCATCTTTCCATGGATTGATCTAAGGGAAAGTCTTGCCCGGAAACCGTGGTTTTTACCCTTAAATTGCTTGCGGGTTCCGGGATTCCAGTTTCAATTTTCCAGACAATCCAAGTCTGGGAATTTCATGCAATCTAGCTCAGAAATTGAAACTGTATTTAACAATGGACAACCACTTGGAAGAGTACATTCATCCTACTTCTGAAGAGTTGCAATTCCTGCTGCAAAAAGTCCACCCTTCACCATCATCCGACACGTCCCGGTGAAGATCTTTCTGCAAGAATCGCTAACTGAGAAAACACGTTGCTGTCGCATTGATGGTTTGCTCCATATTTTTGAACCACACATGGGTTTGTACAACTTCATGTATTTATGTAGGCTTGAACTTCGCTTATCAATACGTGGGCATACCATCTTCCCCATGGTAGGGTAATGTTTAAGTTCTTTGCTTGTCTCAGTGAAGTGCTGGCATCTTCAAGTTGCGGTGTTTAGTTGTTTGGGCACTGGGGTCCCGCAGTCTTGGTGCATAAAACATATCAACATATATACATATATATATATATATGTCTACAGTGTAAATATATATATATATATATTATATATTTCTACAGTGTATATATATATATTTCTACAGTGTATATTATATATATATTTCAATATATATATATATGTGTAAACAATTATAAACACCAATTACAACACTACTCGTGCTTGCTGTCTTTGCCCTGCTATTTCAACCGTCTCTGGTCTCTACTGAGCTATTTTATGAACTCCACGAAATCCCAGCGGGCGAACCCCTATATCGGAAAGCGAGGCTCGTCATAGTAGCTGGCAGAATAGCGATCCGACCTGCCACTAAGCCATACGGTGCTGCGTCAACAAACAGTCCAAGCAAGATGGTGAAACAACCTAGCAGGGGCATAAGTCTTGATTCCCTTGAGATCTTCAACTGAATGAAAATACAGCTGTACCGTATATGAAAATTGACTTCAAAACGACTGTGTCCAAGAGCAGGGGACACGCCGAAATGGCCGTTTCAACAGGGAAAATTACCATCAACCCTGCGATCTTAGGGTCACTTCTCCACCTGGCCAACAGTGGGCCAGAAATCTTGACCCCAACTGCCTCCGATTCTCAGGTGCGTTGCCACAGCGCGACAAGGCCTGCGCCGACCCCCAGGCATTTTCCTTCGATGGACAGTTCGTTTGAGTTTTGATTGCCTGGAAAGCTATTTTCAATCTCCAACCATCGAAGATTTCCTTGTCCTCTCCATTTGGATCATTGAATTCAAGCGCCAAAATTACTTGTCGATTGCCTGGCGGTTTGCTGGTTTTCAGAGTTTTCAGTCTGATGGATCCTTTGGTGACTTTAGCAAAGATCCTGGAGAAAAACACGCACTCAAGCCACCAAGTCATATCTTCCGCGGACTGCGCTGTGCATCGTGTTTTTAGGACTCAGATCAAACAACAGCATTTCCTTTTGGGAACAGAATATTCGCCCATGCCCATCTAGGATTGATGATATCGCTAGCTTTCTTGTCCAAAAATTGGGTACATTTGAACTTGCCCTTGAACTGGTAAAAATTATGGACCTAATTCTTTGGAAAAAAACATCGTGAACCCAGGTGCGGCTATCTGAAAATTGGGCACCCCAAAATCGAGTGATGAATCATCATGTTCCCATATCTCATACATGTTCCCTCTCAGAATTGCTACTTTGGGGTCCCTTTTTGTTGTGGTTTTCCCATCTGGATGCCGCCTCCACTCGGCCAAGGCCCGCGGCATGCGCGGCTTCATCCAGCAAAAAGAAGAAACGATCGCCTCGGCGGATTTCAAACGGGCTTGGGGATAGAGTGGGTTTTTAATCGACCCTTTTTTGTGGACTGGATGAATCATGAACTGGGACTGAAATGAGAGAGGTGTGCATTTTTTGAGGTGCGCCATGGTAATCAACAATATAATATTAGCCAGCATTGGCTATGGAGATGGCCAAGCCAAAATGGGATTTAACTAATGAATTAACCGGTATTTTTGGCCTCAGCCTGAAGAAATGGGGATAAATGGTGATTCACCAAATCATGTGGGATCTGATATGATATGGATTTGGAAGATGCTTATCCTGTCTATTTCGGGATTCTGGGAACATTGGGATTTTTGAGTAGGAAAGCATGCTGACTGGATGAATTTACAGAAACAACCTGAATGTCACATCTACGGAATGGGAACCAATGACGTTGGGAATATGGAACATTTTTGTAGTTGAGAGTGATTAAGGCTAGGGCAAACCATCAACAAAGCATCATCTATGAAGGCTAGGCCCAAACAATAAACTGACTTGCCACTTTCAGTTCTGAAAATCCAAGTTTTTAAGCGGCGCACCTTTTTTCATATCCTGACGATTGCCACATCAGCCACATGTATCGTAAATATTTGGTAAGCAGCAAACATCGAGGGTGGTCATTTTGGGCAGGAAATGCAAATCTCTACACAAGAACTCCACATCTGAAGGATCCATGTAGTGTACGAACGAAACTAACTGGTACCGTTGGGTGGAACTGGCCGTTGCCGAATCTTGCCTAAACCTATCACAAGTAAGTTGAAGTACCACTGCATCCTGTTTAGTATAAGATTCAGGTATTCAGATAGCAACCATGACAAACTGTAACAGCACCACCTGCCTACTGAATTATAGGTTGACTCTATGACTCAGCCTGTCGTTCTTGGACCCCCCTGGCTCTTGAACTGGGTCTCAACTGTCCCAACTAAAGAATATCTCAAAGGTTCGGTGGTTCGGGTCACCGAAATGGATGGAATCCAAGATTCTCAGAAGGTTCTACCAGCAAGCCACCCAAATCTGGGATTTTGGGCCCCCCTTGAAATCCCTGGAACCCCAACGATGCGGATAACATCTGGTCACCAGGTAAGCCGCAAAGCCTGGCCGCGCCTGCGCCCATTCCAGGTGATTTTGAAATTTGAGATGAATCTGGGTAAATTATAGTTTTATACCACCATTGTATATATATATATACCTGGGTAAATGATCATAATTCACTAACCTGAATAGTTCGGCCATGTGGGGATGATTTCCCTTAATTATGAACCAAGATTCCAGGGTTCGCCCTCTGCGCCTCTGCGCCCGGCGCACGTGCTTGCGCCAGGTGGATCGGAGTGTCTCGGACCCGGGCGGCGAAGCTGCTTGACCTGCGATCAGTTTCTTGGAGCCAAATGATGGAAATTAGCATGACATGATGGTATAATATGGTATAATGGGGACTAAACCAATCAGAATGAGGTAGTAAGGAGATGATGGGGGTATAGTAAGGGTATAGTGGGGGTAGAACAATCTTGGGGACTTTAGGAAAACACACATCCCGAAATGTGGGCAGTTGATGGTTTCACAGGTTCAACCGCCACAGCCCCGAAAAAATGTCATGAGAATAACCATCCCAAATATGGTTGATAGTCAAAAACAGATTTGAAATCACCAGCCAGTGTAGATGATCTATACATTTTGGGGGCACAGTATGACTAAGTAGCCTGGCCTTCTAATCATCTATAATGAAGGACTTCTTTCACCACGGGGATATGATTTATCTGCCAATCTAAGTGGAGTTCACCAACTTCACTCGAAGTCTGACTGAGCTGGGGAAATGACTGCCATGATTGGTACCGGGTATGTTGAATGATGAACATGTCTCATAATGTTGTGGGAGGGGGGTTCTACCGAACGTATCCAAATTGGACAATCCAAATCTCAAGATCCTCCAAACTCCAAACCATAGGAAATTTGCATCGAGTTCATGGAAGGTATCTATATACAGCAAATACATGCAAATACTACTCTCCAGTAAATCAAAATCGATATGGAACATCCGCCACAAATCAATTTCCCAGGAACCACTGGGAAGTTCCATGTTCCAATTAGTGGGTAAGAACCATAAACCATCACCTCCAGTAATTTTATGGCTATGAGTCAAAACCCTGGCACCCTTTCCCAAAAATAGCTGGGATTCATGGATGTTCATCTTCCCAAATATCGGAATATAGGTTTTGATACATCCCCATAATATGGAATACCCCCAGTTGTACTCGTTCGAACAACGCCGATGTCGGAGTTTTTCGACGCCGAGTCGCGCGGCGGGCACGGGGAAGAAGTCCGACAAGCCACCGGCAGGCATCGGGCCCACGACCTGGTGATCAGAGGGATGATGTTTCAAATGTGTTAATGTAACTATATAATCTGTATATGTATATATATATATGACATATAATATATACAAAATGTATATATATATAGAGTAGTCGTTTCATTCTACTGATTTCTAATGTATTGTGTGCAAAATAATCGTTGGGTCACAACCATGGGACAGCGGTTGTTGTTTGGATCGGGTGTTTGAATTGTCACAAAGAAGTCAAAAGATCAACATATTTCAAAGATTCCCTACTCTTCATTGGGGACGGCCCAACATGGCAGTAGCCTGGAAAAATAGATGATGCAAAGCCTCTCCAATTTCGTGGGAAAAGACGTATCTGCCGATTTCAAAAGCCCTGGAAGATCTGCATGTGTCCCAAAATGTCTCATGTCTTCATGTCCTTAGCTTCCCGACGATTGAAGCAGGATAGTTTCTCAGCAGGTTCTGGCATGGTGGGCATTGAAACTACACAAGTTGCACCTGGTTCGACATTTGAACTCCTGACTGTGGGTAACATGATGTTTCCACCCTCAAGACTTGGCTGCAACTATTCAGCGCTGTTCAGCCATGGTTGCTACCAAGCAGGTCATTCCAATCATACGACCAACGTCTTTGATCCCAAAGGCAGTAGGCTAAACAGGGCGCTCCTGGAAATTGGGCGCCCAATTTCCAAAAAAATCACATCCCGAGGGCCCGTATTTTGAGGTATTTGGCTACACTCCTATGTGCAAAATACAACACATGTGTGCATATTCATTGCTTTTGTGACCAGTGTTGGTGAAATAGGTAGAACGCTCCAAAATAGTGTGCGGCACAAAGATCTCAATTTTATTCCCTCGTTATTAAACAAATGCGTTCAATTGAAAAAAAAACACACGTTCCAAACCGCCAAAGAAGTTTTGGGTTTCAACTGGTGTGCCAGTTTAATCCTGGGATTATATCTTACATATTATATTAGCTATACACACCATTTGACATATCATAGGTCCCACCCATATCTACAAATGTATATCACAGATCTATGTTGCACATAATATGACTGTGTATGTATATATATAATACATAATAAATCCCAAAGATTGAACCATTGCTTATCACTATTAGATATGGATAAATTACTTGTCTGCATCTTTTTGTGGGGTTGCTATATAGGTTTGTCTCAAAATAGAGTACCTTTACAGTAAATCCAATTGTTTATCAGATCATCATTTTGCCCTATCAAACTACAATTTGTGGGGGTACACGGTATACCCTATTCTCAGACACACCCAAATATCATCATGATAAACATCCCATCAGGAACAGGCTGGTTTCTGTCTTTTTTGTTGGGTTACAGTACTACAAACCCTCTGGTATTCAAACGTGGTGTGCTGGAAAAGCCACCATTCATGGACGATGTTCCAATAGAACCCCTCTATTTTTAGTGAATTTCCCAGCTTGCCATGTTTGATGATACCGTTGCTGTCCATGCCATTGATCAACATTCATCGCCATTATCATACAACCATGATTAACCCAAATTCGCCAATACAAACCATCATTATCCACTATATCCATATCCATCCCCCACAATTATATATCTATAAACCCCATTAACTATCATACTATCTCAATATATCTACCATAAACATCCATAAACCATAGAATTCACCTAGCTATAAATCCAAGTTTGCTTCCATCGGATCATCCACGCCTCCTGCAGGCTATCCTCCGGAAACCGCTCGCCGTCCACGAAGATCAACACGCCACCGAAGTTCACGGGTGCCTTCCTCGGTCGGTGCCAGTGGAAGCAGTGCCGGTGGTGGAATGGGTGGAAATGCCTGAACATCGAGCTATAAAACCCAGGTAAAAATAGGGGAACATGCACATATAATGGGCATTTTGTTTGGGATTATAATGATTATAATGCGATGTAATAGGATATAATGGGCGATTGAATGGGAATGGTGGGGCACCCTCTGGTACGTGAAGAAAACAATATGGAAATCCATCAGTTTCCGTTCAGAAAAGGACAGGGTGTTCCATCTTTAAAAACACTTACTGAAGCGTAAGCTGAGGTTGGACGCGTCAGATATATGCAGTGACAGGTAAAATATGAGAAAATGGCGGGAAAAGAGCAAACGGTAGCTTGTTTTGCAGACCAAACTAGTTGGCAGATGGATGTTCATCCCACCAAATGTGGTAGTAAGGGCATTACTGGTTGTCCTATCCCCAACTACTTTGATGAGGTCTCACTTCTATCTTTGAAAAGAAGTTTGTGACCCTCAGACATGAACCAGTGCCGAATCTATACAGTAACTATTTTGGGATTGCTGTGGGGTGCAATGCTAATACAACAGTTTCTTGAGACTGGTCTACAAGTTGGTGGATGGCTTTCCGATTCTCCAAGCATCTGGGCTCTAAAATTCTCAACACCTTGGAATGCTAGTGACTTTCCTGTTACACTTCGTAAATCTTCCATGGTTGCTTCAGAGTCTTCGGAGACCCATCTCCCCTGCCCTCTGGCCGGCGCCACTTTTCTTGTCGGCTTTCTGTTGCAAGGCTCAACCGGAGCTATTACCAGAGTCAATACTAGAGTTATCACTAGAGTCACCAGAGCTACCAGCACCACCATCATCATCGTCATCGTCAGGTCCCAAGGCCTTTACAGCAGCCTTGCCTAGAGGGATAGGTTCAGGTAACAGGCACGTGTGACCATCCTCAACACCCTCGCCCGTCTCGAGATAAGAAAGAATTTTGGACATGCAAGCATATTTTGCCACCGCATTGGTGTATTGCGGCAGGGTCTGGTTCTTCTTGGCTTCCTTATAAGCCTTCAACAAAGGTGTCGCATGCTTGGTGACCTTCAAGCAATGGCCATAGCCTTGCCAAGTGACCAAATAACCTGAAGGAGGTCATCCGCTTGGCACCTACTTGGTTGGGATTTTGGATGATTTTGGCCCTAGAACCTATCAGGTTTCAACCAATCTCAGTTTTGAATGATATTCCCGTTCTTGCTGGGCGTACCTGCTGCCATGATTTATAGGGATTCTCGTTCGGTCAGAATGGCTATGCTTACCATGCTCTTGCTGGTTTCAACAAACCCCAAAGGCACCTTCATTTACGTACAGGGGTTCATCCCAACTTTGATAGAAACAGCGACACCACCAACCATTAAATTTATACAAATGTCTGGACACGTAGCTCCACTCCTGAATCGATGGGTAAATTCTTAGATTACCCAATCATACTTCATTTAAAGCACCTCTCAAATTCCATTAAACCATATTCAACCCCATTGTCCATTGTATTTCCCATTATGGTTGGTTTAATCCCATGTTTTTTTTTCACTTCGCGAAGAAATTCTTCCCACCTTCCGGAAAGGCGGTCTTCATGTGCTGCGCGTTCTCGTAAGCAGTGTTGGGATCGTGCAGGTTGCCAATGATCACCTTTGCGAACCCGTGATTTCAATTGAAATTATACTACAAAAACCGTCATTGATTTGAAATTAGTAGTTTTTTTGTCATGTTTTTGTGATTACAATTATCATCCAAAGATGTGGAGGTTTCCAAAGTCATGGGGGTACTCCAATGGCTGGATGATTTATAAGGGAAAACCCATTTATAAGTGGATGATGACTGGGGGTACCCCTATTTTAGGAAACCCCCACACTGTATGTACGGATTGCAGATATTATCACAAAAACAAAGATGATCATGGGATATTACCCTCCAGTTAACCATTTAACAAATGGAACATGGCCCATAACTGTTCGAGGATTTATGATGATATACCTTGTTGTAATGGTGATTTTCCATTGCTATGTTATATAAATTACCAGGGGGTAACCAACAAAAGCGGGGAGTAAACTGGAATTTAACCAACAATTTATTGGTTAATAGGAGTTCCTGGGATTTACCTTTTTCGAGATATGGGATTAAACATATATATATACCATATTAAACCTACCAGCCTATAGGGTCTATATCTTTATGGGATCGAAATTATATAAACGATAATTATCTCATGATTATTTTTGCGTGTCTCAAACTGGGGTGTGTGTGTGTGTAAATATATATATATACGGTATACCCACCAAAAAGGCAATGTTAACAGGGCAAATGATGATCGACCCTTACATTTCGGGGTACTTTGGTAGGGGCGTAGCCCTTTAATATTTATATATATATATATATATAATACATATGACCTTAGTTTTATTCCATGTTTTTCGCCATAGAATCCATGATTTCATCCCACATTTTCCCCACATTTTCCCAAGTTTTTCCACCTTCACCGTGGCCAAGCTACGGCCTTCAAGGCCGGATCCCCCACGGGTGGCACGGGGCGCGCGTAGGCGGGTCAGGTGCTCATGGCGATGATCCAAGTGGTGGCCCACTTGACGCCAATGGGATCTCGGTCCTCACTGTGGGCTTAAGCCATGGGGTATTTTACTATCATTAAGAACTATGATGGTAATGAATGGTAACTGATGATTATGATGGATGGATTATGAAGTATTTACTATCATTAATGGTGATTTTCATGGATGGTGATGAATTATGATTCATGGTAACTGATGATTCATGGTGATTTTCATGGAACATGATCTACAAATCTAGGTAACTTACATATAAGATGATGAAGATGTAACTGACTCTACAGACAGTTGATATTAACTATTAGATATTAGATAGACTATAACTATGGTTATTAACCTGAGTATACAAGGCAAACCTTGGAGGTTCATAACTATGGTCATGAATGCTTTTAACTATGGCTATGAATGGTTATAAATGGCTATGAATGCAACTTGTCGATTTGAAGGCCTTACATAGTACATAGGATGTAACTGACTTTGTATGTATATCTATTATATATATATTGTATATTGGATATTAGATATTAGATTAGATATTAGAGATTGGATATCAGATATTATATAGATATAGATATAGATATATGTAAATGTGGGTGTAGATGTAGATATAGATATGTAAACGTGCATGTGTAACTATGTTCCATAGAGATGTAATGACGAATATTTGAATATATGATGGACTACACATAACTAATACTCAATGAGCGAGTATGTGCTATATTTATATGTGATGTATTGTATGTGATATGTGATACACCTATACATAACTATACTGTATTTATATATAATATACATGTGTATAACAGATTCATTATATAAATATATCATTAAAAATACTTATGTGTAGTATACCTAGGTATGGATATAGACACAGGTATGTCTATACATATATATATACACACAGAGATGGATACAAAGATAGAATCAAAAATCGATAGAGACTCAGAGATGTAAACATGTATACATTTGGGTGTGTATATATATATACATACATATATAATACACGTATACGCAATCATACATAGGATAAGCACACTTAGACGTATAACTGGGGTATACCATCATTTCTATAGCTGTGTAACTGGGGGCACATGACATGTTTTTTTTGCTCAACTGGACGAAAAGAGAACTGAGGAGCTGGAACCACCCAACTCCGGGCGGTTCCCGAGTTGTTGGTTAAGCCAACACTACTGACACGAGACTACTGAAAGTTGACCCAACGAAGTCTATTGAGGCGATTCACTACGCAAGTTGTTGGGTACCCTGCAAATTGAGAGTATCAGTTTACTATGGTTCATGAATGCAGGACAAAGAGCGATGGAAATTGTGGGGGGCCTCGGATCTTAAAACTTGACGCAGCACAAGTTCTGGAATTCAGTGTTGTTTCAAACATGTTCAGACCGTTCACAACCTCCTTGCATCTTCTGGGCAGGTGACTGCACAAGGTATCCCCTAAATTTAAATGCTCCAGAAATGTCACAACATAGAAGTGTAATAATCAAAACATAATCCCACAATAATCCCAGTAAAAATTTCCTCCAGTATGTCATACTCTCCCAAGATCTCAGAACGAACTGTCGTTCGTCTCGCCTGGGATGATCTTAGCCAGTTGCTACCCTTCCACATCAGGTGAGACCTGAACAACTGAGTCAGTAACTGAGTATATCTTCCATATTTTTTTATATGGCCTGATACGATCTGATATGCCTATGCGCTAATCAGCCTTTTCATGCCTTTTCCATCCTTTTCCATCAACCATCGAGGTTCTTTGGTTGTCTTCCACCATGTGATGAATTCCTCTTCGTTCAAACGACCTGCAGAGTCGGTGCCCATGACCATCGACTGTATGCCGATCTGAAAATGATCCGATTCGTTGGCCTCCGAAGTTCGGAGAAGGAGGGATCAAAGGGGTCCATGTGGACCTATAAAAAGTGGACAGAAACCATGTCTAAACCTACAAAAAGTGGACCTATAAACATCTCTAAACCATGTCTTTTGAAACTCAGCAGGCCCTAGCAACGCTCAGAAGTCCTTGATGAACCAGGCAGCTAGATTCTTAGTGAAGATCTTCTCACATTGTCGGCATTTGCGTAGCCGCCAACAGAAGCTACAAGCATCCAGGCAAAATACCTTCTGCTGTCAAAAATGGGTAGCAATAAAAGCCCACCAAACTGGTCTTATTTAGTACTACTCAACCATCCATGTTTGATCCATTCTTGAGGGTGCCCTATCCAAGTTTATCCCACAGTTTCGAAAGATCATTTCCCAATTCCCTTGTTGGAGAAATTTGGTTGACGAATATCCACATCAACATACCCCTTACCTATCGCTCATCGCTGGTACCGCTTCTACCGACTCCACCATGGCCTCGCTTCGGTTGGTATCGTACGAGGCCAGCTTGTCTAAGAGCTGGAAGGTCTCATTGCAACCATAGACCTGTGATGCGAAACGATGCCTTTTAGAATTTTGGAAGTTCCTATGGGAAATCCATAATTAGTTGGTTCTGCCACTAAGATGCTTTGCAAGCCAGCAAAACATGCAAGACCAACACTGAATCACGTGGCTGGGATCCTCTAAAATTTGCGTGCTGTGTTCCGCGCAATGGCGTCACTCTATTTGTGGATCAACAATAGTTCAATCGCAGCGATAGTGTATGCACACCAAAATCCAAGCAGGGGATCTTCATTTAGAGTACAGCAGAATTTGGCACCCAAAAAGAACTGGGTTTCCCAGACTCGACCAAGTATTGTATGGAGGGTTCTTGAGATGGGGAGACCCTCAAATCATCCGGTCATGCTTCATCGCTCTGCGGTTTTGGAGTCCCCGATTTTCGGAAACCCATATGGGCCATGGTCATTACATGGTATCTATGGTATCGTCATAATGGGAATCCAGACTGGGTATATCAACTCTGAATCAAAAAAACCATCCAGGACCATCGATGGCTCCAGGTGGCCCCAGGACTGGCCTCTGTTCCAGAGTAGAACTGTTCCACGCAGGCCATGGCCAGTGGCCCAAAGAGTTCCTGGTATTTAAAAACCGAGATCTGTACCAGGCGCAGCAGCTGCGCAGCCTTCGTCTTGTTGGCTCCCAACAACACCTGGGAGCCACACCATGCCGTCGTTTGATGAATCGTTCAGTTGGTTTTCACGTAACTCCAACAAGTAGGCTGTATATAGATCTTTATGGTAGATGTGGAGGTTTCCTGAAACGGTGGTACCCCCAAATCATCCATGTTAGTAGGATTTTCCATTATAAACCAACCATTTTGATCAGGGTTCAGATAAGGGGGGAGGAGTTGTGCAGAGGCTTTTGGTAGGTACAAAACGCAATGCATACGGTGCGCAACTACAAATTTCAGTGCATGGTACCTTTTTTGCAGCTACAAAATACAGAACACAACCTTTTCTGACTCGGAAAATAATTCAAAATCAGCACTACAAAATCCAATGCATCTGAAGTTAAAAAATAGCTGAAAA